>ENA-UOXO01000006-UOXO01000006.1-mixed-culture-metagenome-genome-assembly--contig:-NODE-6-length-221434-cov-7.765633_pt1 | contig 221434 bp, 196 predicted proteins | sample MGYA00238162_ERZ761640 | MGnify/ENA primary metagenome ERZ761640 (study PRJEB28914, sample SAMN08778297) | mixed culture metagenome | isolation source: Freshwater growth medium | place: USA...
CGGCTCAGTCCCGCGCACTGTCGGCGCTCTCATTTGAATAAATCAGGGCCGACTATTGAGGAATTTGCGCGATGTCTGGCCCTCCGCGGGGCTTATCAGTGCGGAGGGCGCGATCATTGCGAACAGTCGGGTAATGCAGCACTTGGGCTCGCTCACGGAGCTGTGGCAAGCGCCGGAGCTTATGCGAGTCGACCGTATCACGACGGGAGGCCTTTGCCTCCAGAGTCCTCATTTGACGTTCTCCATCATGACGCAGCGCGCTGTCTACGACGAGTTCATCCGTCGCAACGACGGTATGGCTGTGAAGATGGGGCTCACCTCTCGCATGCTGTTGTGCGAGCCGATTTCTCGCCAAGGTGAGAGGGAGGTCACCGTGGCAACTGCCGAGTCCACCCAAGCGCTTGAGGCCTTCCACGCCCGGACTGCTGAATTACTGGAGGAAAGCGTTGCCGCGATTAAAGAGCGCAGGCCTCGAAAGGTGGTCACTTATACCCCTGAAGCCGCACAGGTTTGGTACGACAGGGCTAGGGCTATTGAGTCGGATTTGCAGCCCGGGCGGTTCTTTCACGATATCCCTGGTTTTGCCTCGAAGATCGCGGAAAACGTTTCAAGAGTAGCGGCCCTTCTGCAATATTTCTGCAATGGAACCACTGAAATTGACGTTGATACCCTTCAGGCCGCTCGGGATATTTGCCAGTTTTTTGTGGATGAAATGAAAGAAATATCCACGCCATACGATCCTATGGAGAACGCTGCTATGTACGGGCAACTGCTTGAGGAATACTTGATTCGGTATCAGCGGACCACGCGCCGCACGGAGGTGGATATTAATAACCTTAAACAGTATGGACCGAACAGGATACGCAACAAGGAAAAGATGTGGATGGCTATCAATAATCTTTGTTGGTTGAACCGTGTCCACACCGAGCAGCGTGGACGCAGAACGGTTATCGTGCTTCATTGGGGCTACATCTAGTCGATAGGGCGTTGCTAAAGCCGCTATTAGCGGTTTTAGCAGCTCTTCTCGCCATGCTCAAGCGTCCTGTGTCCTTTTGGAAGGGGCGCTTGAACACAGTTTCGGATGTAAGTGATTTGATGAAAATTAGTATTGACGCTACCAATTTTGGAATTTCTTCGTAATTCCTTGGGCTTTTTTGGTAGATTATTTAAATAATCTTGATTAACTTTCTGGGATTGTATGTTATGAATATTAATGCTGTATTGATCGGTGACCGTTTTAATGCTAATAGTCAGATGAGAATGGCTGATGGTTCTGCTAAAGACTCACTAAATGCAAGTGTCAAATTTCCTCTGCAGGAGGGTTTGGAGCTTGATTTCACAAGTACGCCGAATTCCTCATTGTCGCCAAGTATCGTGATCAACTCAATAGATCACTATCGCAGCAATGGGCGGGAATTACCTTCAATAGTGGAGACCGAAATTAGGTGGATCGCAGAGTTACACGAAGCCGCAGTAATGTGCAAGAGAAACAAGCGCAGGCTGATGGTGGGCAAGAGGTTGAGCCCTCTTGGAGAAAAGACCGCCTTAACCTTCGCTGGGCTACTAGCAGGTCTGACATGGCAAGGTGCTTATGATCGCCTTGCAAAGGTTCGTCAGCCCTATATGCAGTGGGTGACAAGGGCACTCGAACGCCTGCGTCCCCACGTTGACCCTAATGTGCTGATCGACGAACAACAGGCCACTCCTATTGCCCGACGCTTGGTCGTTGAAATGGTTGGCCTACTGGAGAACAAACTGATCTTGGCTCGTCTCGATACCGTGCGGCGAGAGCATCAGCGCAAGCGATCTGTACTGGTCAAGCGGCTGGTTGCCTTCAAGCGAGCCTTCCCGAAACTGATGGTCCTACGCTTGGACCTTGGCTACGGCAAGGAGCATGCATCTGCCTCCACAGATCGCATCATTGGTGATTGGGAGGCCCTCAAGGCCTTCATCACCGCGAACTTTCCCAGCTACCTGCGCTATGTCGTCAAGCTTGAATATGGGCTGCAGAAGGGCGCCCACATGCATGTTCTGATGCTGTTCAATGGCGCAATGGTGCGTCAGGATGTGACCATTGCCAAGCTGATCGGAGAGCATTGGTCCAACGTGGTTACTGGCGGCATGGGTGTGTACTTCAACTGCAACGCAGCGCCCTACAAAAGCCGCTTTAGTTACTGCGGCGTGGGGGTGTTCAACAAGTTAGATGAGGCAACGGTGGCTGGATTTCAGGCGGTGGCCGACTACATCACCAAGCCCGATCCGTTCGTGACCTTGATGATGCCCAGTGAAAAGCGGTTTTACCGCGCACATCTGGCATTGCCAGAGAGAAGGCGCCGTCCGTGTTCCAAAAACGCAGCTCTGGCAGCGTAGGTTGGCGTGAAGAGGAATGGGCGCAACGCCCTTTCCTCCAAATTGTCAGATAGGACTCACGTAGCCCAATCCTCGCCGAAGACTTGTGCCTGTTGCAGGATCAGCTCCACAGCTGCCTCCTGCTGATCTGGCGGGTACTTGTACTTGCGCAAGACCCGCTTGACCATCAGGCGCAGCTTGGCCCGCACGCTCTCACGCTCGGACCAGTCCACAGTCAGGTTCTGGCGCAGGTTCTCGGTCAGCTCGTGGGCGATCTTCTTGAGGGTTTCGTCGGTGAGTTCTCGGACCGCTGATTCATTGGTGGCTAGGGCGTCGTAAAACCGCACCTCGTCTTCGGTCAGGCCCAACATCTCGCCCCGGCTGGCGGCCTCGCGGAACTTCTTGGCCATATCGACCAGTTCTTCCATCACCTGCGCGGTTTCAATCGAGCGGTTCTGGTAGCGCTTGATCACGTTGCCCAGCAGGTCGGAGAACTTCTTTTCCTGCACCACGTTGCTGCCAAACCGGCTCTTGATTTCGCCTTCGAGCAGGCGTTCGAGCAGTTCCACCGCCAGGTTCTTTTCGGGCAGGTTCTTCACCTGGGCTAGGAACTCATCGTCCAGCAGGCCGATGTTGGGTTTGTCCAGGCCCACGGCATCGAAGATGTCCACTACCTGATCGGACACCACGGCGTTGCTGATGATCTGGCGGATGGCTTCGTCGCGCTGTTCGTCGGTGCGTTTTTTGGCGGTGATGTCGCGCTTGGTCAGGATGACTTTGACAGCCTGCATGAAGGCGACTTCCTCTCGCACCACCTTGGCTTCGTCCAGGGTGCAGCACAGCGAGAAGGCTTGGGTCAATGCCAGCGTGGTGTCGGCAAAGCGGCGCTTACCGTCCTTGCCGCCTTCTTCTCGCAGGCCCAGGATGTGGTTGGCGGCACGTGCAAGGGTTTGGTGGCCCCCAGTGAGGAAGTCGCTGTAATCGCACCCATGCAGCATGGATCGCAGGACATCGAGCTTTTCCATGAGGACGCTGTATGCCTCGCGGGCATCCACCGTGGGGGTGCCACGGCCTTTGCTGGCGGTGTACTCCTTCATGGCGGCTTTGAGTTCATTGCCGATGCCGATGTAGTCCACGACCAGGCCGCCTTGCTTGCCCTTGAAGACGCGGTTCACCCGGGCAATCGCCTGCATGAGGTTGTGGCCCTTCATGGGCTTGTCCACGTACAGGGTGTGCACGCATGGGGCGTCGAAGCCGGTGAGCCACATATCGCGCACGATGACCAGGCGCAATGGGTCGGCGGGGTCTTTGAAGCGCTTTTCCAAGCGCTTTTTGATTTTGCCGTCGTAGATGTGAGGGCGCAGCAGGGCCTTGTCGCTGGCTGAGCCGGTCATCACGATCTTGATGGCGCCTTTCTCGGGGTCAGGGTCGTGCCATTCGAGGCGCAGCTTGATGATCTCGTTATACAGGTGCACGCAGATGTCGCGGCTCATGGCCACGACCATGGCCTTGCCCGATTGGGCGGTACTGCGCTCTTCAAAGTGCGCTACCAGGTCGGCGGCCACGCTGGCCACACGAGGCTCTGCGCCGACGATCTTTTCCAGGGCGGCCCAACGGCTTTTGAGCTTGGCCTGCTGGCTTTCCTCTTCGTCCTCGGCCAGTTCGTCCACTTCGTCATCAATGCTGGGCAGGTCTTCGTCTTTGAGGCGCAGTTTGGCCAGGCGCGACTCGTAGTAGATGGCCACGGTAGCGCCATCTTCCTTGGCCTGCTGCATGTCGTAGACGTGGATGTACTCACCAAACACTGCTCGGGTGTCGTGGTCGCTGCTGCTCACCGGGGTGCCGGTGAAGCCCACAAAGGTGGCATTGGGCAAGGCATCACGCAGGTGCTGGGCATAGCCTGCCTGGTATTTCTCTTCGCCGGGCTTGCCTTTGAGGGTGGCCTTGAAGCCATATTGGGTGCGGTGGGCTTCGTCCGCGATCACCACGATGTTGCTGCGCTCGGACAGCAACAGCTTTTGGAAGACAAGACGGGAAAGGGAGTGGCGCTATTGCGGATGATACTGATGTTTTGTACAGTATCTAAAAGCCGACACCGAGAAAGCAATGCACAAAACACCCCGCTATGTATTCCGTCCTGGCCGGCGGGCGCCCGAATTCCTGCGTCGTATCTGGGCATGGTTCTGAGACGGTACTACGCAGCTTAGTGGGCCGACGTGTCCAGCCTGCGGTAAATCGACGGTGGGCAGAGTCTGCTCCGACTGCTTTAGGCTGAAAACAGTCGTTGACGTCCAAGGTTCAAGCGACCGGTAGTCGTGAGACAGGGCATCTGAGCCGCAAGCATTGCCGTTTTCAATCGCTTGCAGCGATGCGGAGACGGTCTACCCGAAAAGTTTCGTGCCTCGCAACCGCGGCTTCTTGGCAACGGCAACCCTAGACGCCCGGCAAACTTCTGCCGCTGCAAATGATCGTCAGCGACTTCGCGCCCCTCGTCATGGCGACATAAAGATCTTTGGTTCCGAGCGAGTCGGCGTCCAAGATCACAGCATGGTCGTACTCGAGTCCCTTGACCAGCAACGTCGTGCCGATGAGCTTCTGGTGCCTGATCGGCCTGCCCGTGTGCCGCATCTCCCTCTGGTACAGGTTCGCTGCTTCAAGGAACGTCGCCGCTGCCCCATCTATGTGGAGTTCTAGGACGCTCATGAAGCGGTAGAGCAGATCCCGCCGGTAGGCCGCGGTCTCAGGGTTGTCCTTCAGCAGCAAGATGAAGGCTTTGAGGTTCTTGCTCATCGGCGTCGTGAGGTACAGGTTCGCGGCCGCCAGCAACTCGGGATACTTCGTGGCCTTCGTCTGCTTGGCAATGTTGCCGAGCTTGGTGCCAGCGGTCAGCGTCTTGTCGACACCGGTGAAGCAGTCCTTGGCGAAATCCACGACGTGAAGGAACCTGGCCTTCGTGGTCTTTGCGGAATCGAGCTTCTTGACGAACGAGAAGAGCGCCTTGCCCTCCACTTCCTCAATTGATGAGAACCGGCCTCCCATGGTCCGAGCCAGACGGTGGGTCTTGTTCTTGGATTCCTGATCCCCGCCGTGTAAGGCAATCACGGAGGCGGTGTTGCCCAAATGCTCACAGAGAATCGCGTACTGCTTGTTGGGTAGGTACTGGGGATCGGTGTAGGCCCGTTTTACGCATGCAGGCAAGCCGTTCATGAGGTCAATCTTCTGACCCTGCTCCAAGGTCTTTCTTGCGGCCTTGAGCCATGCGCCCAACAACGGCTGTCCCGCATTGACCCAACGCCATGGCTTCTCCAACTGACCCAAGCAGGCGAAGTGCGGATAGATGCTGGTGTCCCAGTCCACGGGCTTGGCGTCGTCAAAGTCGAAAATGGCCTGCATGGGATCACCCAGAATGCGGGTTGGCAGCACTTCGGCCAACGCGCATACAAGACCGTGCTGCAGATCCGAACAATCTTGGTACTCGTCCACATAGACGCCCGCGTAGGTGGCTTTGACGGCACGGCGAACAAAGTCCTTATTCAGCAGGTTTGAACATGCCTCGTAGAGCGTCGCCCACTGCTTGCTAGTCGGGTTTTCAATCTTCCACCCAGAATTCTTCGGGTAAGCGAGGCAAAGGCGAAGTGACCAACTGGCAATGGTGTCAATCTGGTACCGGGACGCAGGAACACCGAGGGTTCTCATCTTCGTCTTGATGGAATTGATCCCGGCGAACGTGTGAGTCAAGATCAACTGACGGTGGGTGCCCGCCTTCACCGCCATGGCAATCAGGTGCGTCTTGCCGTAACCAGCAGGAGCGATGACATATCCCTTGCCGGTGCATTCACCGAGCTTGATTGCCAGCTCTTCAGACATGCTCAGCCCATTCCCAGAGCTGGGAGAGCTTTACCGGAATGTCCTTCTTCGAAAAATCGGGATCGCCGAAAGAAGGACTGATAGCCTGAACCCACAAGTCCCCTCGGGTGATGTCCTTGAACCAGTCGCAACTCTTCGCAGCCTTCCCAATGGCAAGCCTCAGATCGGCACTTTCCGCCCACGTGCCAACGTCTTCACTGAGCTCCTTCAGGTACTTGGAACGCACGTTGGCATAGACGGTCAAGCCGGGAACGGTTTGGGCAAGTTTCACACTTGCGATCACACTCGCCCATGGCAAGTCTTGAAAGGCCCGTTCCTCCAACGAGAGCTTGTCGGTCCACACATGAACCGGAATGCCCTTGTCTCTCAACTCCGCTTCATGTGCGGGCGAGAACTGTTTCTCGGCGTCTCCGTCAGCAAGCACGCAGACCTCATAGCCAAGCAGCTTGAAGGCTTCGGCCAATGCTTTGATCTTGCTCGCACCACCAGCGTTCAACAAGGACACGCCGTGGTATGAGAACGGATCCTTTCCTTTCCCGAACTGATAGTCGTCAAAGCCTCTGAGGAAACCCACTTCCGTGGCCCCTTCACAGACTACGACCTTCTTGGACAGGAAGGCTTCAGCGCTGGATCGAATCTTCCCCTGTGCCTCGTGGGCAACCAAGCCTTCACAGAAGGCGGGAATGACCCGTACAGTGCCAGCCTTGCTGTGAACTATGTAGAGCTCATTGACGGTGAGCTCACGAAGCACGACAGGTGAATGGGTGGTCAAGAAATACTGACCCCGCTTGTCCTCCCGCACATGCTTCAGGAGCCGAGAAATGCGGTGAGGCTCAAGCCCGAATTCAACCTCGTCAAAGAGAGTCACATGGCCCTCTTCAAGACCCATTTTCTGAATGCCGCACAACAGCATTCGCCGTGACCCCAGCCCCAATTGGCGAAGCGGAATGTCGCCGTCATGAAGAGCAAGGCCACCGACCTTCAGGTTCACCGAACTCAGATCCAGGTGGGCCTTGTAGGCTTCCACGACGGGCACACCCAAAGTCTTGGCCACCTCCTGAGACTTCACGGCAGCAGCGTCAAAGTTCTTCAGCGTGTTGGGCCTGTCAGCGTCAAGCGAGGTGCGGGCCGTCCTTGAAGCATTGGCAAGCAACTCGTTCAGGCTCTGCGCTTCAGTGAGCTTTGCCAAGGCCGTGCCTGTCGCCCATGAAAGTTGCCTTTCGCTGTAGGCTCCGATCAGGCCCACGCTGACCTTGTTGCGATCAGCTTGCTTGAAGGGCACACCGTCAGGATTGCGATCACAAACCACCAGCCACTTAGGCTCCAAGTCCTTGCCGACCGTGAAGCGGATTGTCAGGACGGATTCAAGGGCGTCGTCCGCCTCGTCAACGAGCATCCCGGTCTTGGCGTCCCAACCTCGCAGGTACTGGCCGTACTTGTATAGGGAGACGAAGTCTTCAACGAGATCGCCGATGGACACCTCAACGACGATGGCATTTTCCACCTTGCCCTTGTAGAAGTCCGAGTCGTTGAGAGTCAGGTTCCACTGGGGATAGAACGCATACCTGATTGCCTCAAGGATCGTGGACTTGGACGAGTCGCCTTTCCCAATGAGACAGAAGATGTCCGATGTTGGAAGGCTCCAGTCAAGGTCTTTGACCCCGCGAAAGTTCCTGATCGATATTTTTCTGATTCTCACGAAGCCCACTCCCAAATTGATGGTTTGCTGACCTTGGGCTTCTCCTCCGCCCAGATCTACTCGTTACGAAAAAGATTTTCGCCGAACATGAGTGTGTTCTTGCCCCCCAGCATGTTTAGAGCGTATGCACGACATGAGCAGCAAAGCTGGTTCCCGGCCATTCGGGCGTGTGGGCCGGTCCGTTGAAGAAAGCCGCCTTTGGCTGCCGGGGATCGAAAGACGGCTCTCGCTGCAAACCTGCCAAGGTGCTGATTCCGTTCCATGCGCAGCCAGAGGCACGCAATCAGATGTGGGTAGAACTGCAGGGTTTGGAGAAGACCTTCGGGATTCGATCCGTACTGAACTGGACGGTCACGACGGCGCGGCGTGAAAGACTCTAGGCAGAGCCAGTGCCTCCCTCAGGGTTCGTCGCGGTATGGTTCGCCGATGTCGCAACGGCTCATGAAGCTTTCGAGCCCGAATCCCGGCTCCGACCTATCCTTGAGAAGTACACCACAAACGCGGTAGCCTATCTGATTGATCAAATTTGCATTCGGTGATTGCAGCGCGTGGGCGCTTCCAGAAGCACCTTGCGTGGACATGTTGATGAGGGAAGCACGTCTCTGGGCAAATACTCTAGCTCTTGGATATGTTCAGCATCGTAGATCGTGTATCGCTGAAAGCGCCTGCGAGCGAACGCCTTGTGTCGCCAGCGCAAAACTCTGCCCAGTCTTGCATCATCTTGCGCCGTTTGTCCAATGCATCGCCGCGGCGGTATGCAGCTTCAACCCTGTTGTCCAGAACGTGAGCCAATGCTTGCTCAGCGATATCCCGAGGGTGATTGGTGAGTTCACCTGCCCAATCGCGGAACGTAGAGCGGAATCCGTGGGGCACTGCATCCACCTCCATGCGACGCAGCACAGAAGTCAATGCCATATCCGAGAGAGCTTTTCCGCTTTCGGTTGAAAAGACCAGATCAACATCTGCCTTCTTGGGGAGCTTTTTCAGAATTGCCAGTGCGAAGCTGGACAAGGGTACGCGATGCTCTTTGCCTGCCTTCATGCGTTCAGCGGGAATTGTCCAGACGGAAGCGTCAAGGTCAAACTCATCCCATCGAGCACCTCTCACCTCACCACTGCGTGAAGCGCAAAGAATCGCAAACTCCAGCGCACGCGCAGCGAGACCTTCTCGGCGACGAAGCGCATTCATGAACTCAACCATCTTGGCGACTGGAAGTGCGCGATAGTGTTCAACCTTCTGGATCTTTCCTGGAGCGGGCAGTAGCTTGTCGAGGTGGCCCTTCCAGCGTGCTGGGTTGTCGCCAGTCCGATATTTGCGAACGGTGGCCCAGTCGAGCACGCTCTCGATACGTCCACGCAGGCGCGTGGCGGTCTCGGTCTTTGTTTTCCAGATGGGCTCCAGAACCTTCAATACGTGGTCTTGTCCGACATCCTGGACCAGAAGATCTCCGAGGTGTGGGTATGCATAGGTTTCCAGGGTTGCACCCCACTGGGCTCGGTGCTTGGGGTTCTTCCAACCCTCGCCATGGGCCTCGATATAGGCAAGAGCTGCCTGTTTGAATGTCTTCTGCGTTGCCTGCTGCGCCTTGAGGCTGCTGGCGATTGCCAGACGCTGCACGATGGGATCGATACCTTGGTCAATCTGCTCTTTGGCTGCGCGGGCCTTCTCCTTGGCTTTGGCCAAAGGCACTTCCGGAAAACCGCCAAGACCCATGTGCCTGCGTTTGTTTCCCACCATGGTTCGTAGGACCCAGGACCTTGCGCCCGACTCCACTACATAAAGGTACAGGCCCGCCACGCCGCCCACGGCATGGTGTCCCACCTTCGTCAGGCGCCCAACCTCCAAGGCCGACAGTTCTTTCGCTTTGCGTGCCATCTTTCGAATCCCAAAGTCACATCCTTGATGTCAGCGAGCCCGGCAAAGAGCTCTCTGATGTCAAATTGTGCCGCGTTTTTATCCGCCATGGTATCTACCATAAAAGATCCGATTGAATCAGATTTGGCTGGACTGATTTGGACTTTTAAATCTAGCAGTTCTCGAAAAAACCTATATAAATCAGCGGTCTAGGTCTTGAGTTTGGATTGATTTGGACTTCGTTGGAAGTTCGGCGGACGGACTCCGTTTCCGCCAAGATAAAGCCCAAGTGATCTGATCACTTGGGCTTTTTTCTTGGGCATTAGGTGTCGTACTTGCCGTGTACGTCGTCTGCGGTACAGGCAGGCTTGTATTCGATTGCTGCCACAACGCGCCCTGCAATCACGCGCAGGTTCCAGGCGTTCACTCGTCCAGCGAGGCGCTCCAGCGGTCTCCCCAGCCCTGCGCTCCGGCGCGTTCGATGTCCCGGCGGTTGCGTTTGGTGGGGCGGCCCTGGCTGAGCGCGGCTGCGGGCTCGGGGGCGAGGCGGCGCAGTTCGGCCGCTTTCTCGCGGACCTGAATGCTCTCGGCGGTTTCTTCGTAGAGCTGCTGGGCCACGGGGGCGGGGCCCCGTGCGCCGCTCAGGCCGCGAACGAGCACGGTGCGGGCGACCGGCCCCTGGCGCAGGGCAACGGTATCGCCACAGCGCAGGTCGCGTGCTGGCTTGGCGGCCTGGCCGTTGACCGTGACGCGGCCCTTGGTGATTTCTTCGGTGGCCAGGCTGCGCGTCTTGTAAAAGCGCGCGCACCACAGCCACTTGTCCAGCCGCATCGACTCCATCGTGTTCATGCGGCCGATTGTCCCGCGCCTGCGCTCGCGCTGCTGTCAGCGTCGGGCAAAACCCCCGGCAGGCGTACGACTGCGTCCAGGCCCTGGACGATGGCGCCGCCGCCGTAGCGGTTGGTCAATGCAATCGTGCCCTGCACCGCCTGGACGATTTCCTGGCAGATGGCCAGGCCCAGGCCGCTGCCGGTGCGCACGTCGCCTGCAGAAAAGGGCTGGAACAGCCGCGCGGCCAGTTCGTCGTCAATGCCCGGGCCGTGGTCGCTGATGGTCAGCGTGACCACGTTGCCCTGCATGCGCAGATCCACGGTGAGCTCGCTGCCGGGCGGGGCGTGCCGTATGGCGTTGTGCAGCAGGTTGCGGCACAGCTCGCGCAGCATCCATTCGTGGGCCTGCACGGGGGCGGGCTCGGTATGGATGCCGAAGTCCAGGTCGCGCTGCGCCACCAGCGGCGAGATGTCCAGCGCCACGGCCCGCAGGATCTCGTCGAGCCGCGACAGCGGCGGCTCGCGTTGCTGGCGCAGCTGCTCGACCTTGGCCAGCGCCAGCATCTGGTTGGCCAGCTGCGTGGCGCGGTCCACCGTGTCGCCGATTTCGCGCAGCGCCTGCACGGGCTCCACGTCGCCCCGCAGCGCCGATTGCACCTGCGTCTTGAGCACGGCCAGCGGTGTGCGCAGCTGGTGCGACGCGTCGCGCACAAAACGTTTCTGGTGGCGCAGCAGGTGCCGAAGCCGCTGCATGACCTGGTTGGTGGCGTCGATCAGCGGCTGCAGTTCGCGTGGTGCCGATGGGGCAGCGATGGGGCTCAGGTCGCCTTCGCGGCGTGCCTTCAACTGGTGGCTCAGCTGGCGCACGGGGTTGGTGGCGCGCTGCACCACCAGCACGACCGTGAAGGCCACCACGGCGATCAGCAGCGCCTGGCGCAGCAGGGTGTTCCACAGGATCTGCAGTGCCAGCGTTTCGCGCACCTCCAGGGTTTCGGCGACCTGCACGACTGCCATGGTGCGGCCCTCGGCACTGGCCACGGGCTGCAGCAGCACGGCCACGCGCACGTTGCGCTCGCGAAAGCGGTCGTCGTAGAAGTCGACCAGCGCGGCGTACGGCGGGCGCGCGGGGATGGTGCCGGTCCAGAACGGCAGTTCCTCAAACCCCGAAACCAGCTCTCCACGCAGGGTGGACACCCGGTAAAACATGTGGCTCTGGTTGTCGGCTTCAAAGGCTTCCAGCGCCGAGTAGGGCACCGTGGCGCGCAGTTGCGCTGCCTCGTCATAGCCTGTCACGTCCAGCTGCTCGCTGATGCTCTTGGCCGATGCGAGGAGCGTGCGGTCGTACGCGGTGTTCAGGGATGTCAGCGTCTGCTGGTACAGGCTGAAGGTGTTGAAGGCAATGAACAGCGCCACGGGCACGAGGATACCCACCAGCAGCCTGCGCCTGAGCGAATGGTCGCGCGCGCGGCTGGGCTGGGCTGTACTCATGCCTCGTCGGTCCGCAGCAGGTAGCCCAGGCCGCGCAGGGTCATCAGCGTGAGCCCGGTGCCTGCCAGCTTCTTGCGCAGGCGGTACACCACCACCTCGATGGCTTCGTACTGCACATCCAGCTGGCCCGGGAACACGAGTTCATACAGGCGCTCCTTGGCCACAGCATGCCCGGGCTGGGCCAGCAGCGCATGCATCAGCGCAAGCTCGCGCGGCGTGAGCTCCATCACTTCGCCGTGGCGGTACAGCGCCCCGCTTTCCTTGTCGTACCGGATGGCGCCCATCTGCACCGTGCCGGGCGCCGCGGCGCTGGCGCCGGTGGGGTCGGCGCTGCGTCGCACCAGGGCGCGCAGGCGTGCTTCCAGCTCGTCCAGGTCGAAGGGTTTGGGCAGGTAGTCGTCTGCACCCGCGTTGAGACCGATGACGCGGTCACCCACGGTGCCGCGCGCGGTGAGGATCAGTACCGGTGTGCGCAGGCCCTTGGCACGGGCTTGCTGCAGCACCTGCAGGCCGTCCAGCCCGGGCAGCGTGAGGTCCAGCACCACGGCGTCTGGCTGGCGTGCGACCCACTGGCTGAGGGCGGTGCGGCCGTCGCCCGTGGCGATCACTTCCATGCCGCGGCGCGTGAGTGCGCGGTGCAGCGTGGCCTGCATGGTGGGGTCGTCCTCGACGAGAAGCAGTTGCATGCGCGGCACCATAGCACTGTCCTGCCGGGCCCCCTGCATGAGTGTTTTCCCTGAGTCTGCGGACAGCCGTTTGACAGGCGGCTCGCGCATCATCGAATGGTTCGGAAACCCCCAAAGGAGACAACCCATGCGTCGCGATATGTTTCTCAAGTCACTGGCTGCCCTGGCGGCCGCTGGTGCCCTGCCGGTGTCTGCGCAGACTGCGTCTGCCATCAAGATGATGATTCCCGCCAACCCCGGTGGCGGCTGGGATTCCACCGGCCGCGCGCTGGGCAAGGCCATGCAGGATTCAGGTGCTGCGGCCACGGTCACGTATGACAACAAGGGCGGCGCAGCGGGCGCCATCGGCCTGGCCCAGTTCGTCAACGCCAGCAAGGGCGACCCGAACGCCCTGATGGTGATGGGCGCCGTGATGCTGGGCGGCATCATCACCGGCAAGCCGCCGGTGGGCCTGGACAAGGTGACGCCGCTGGCGCGCCTGACCAGCGAATACAACGTGTTCGTGCTGCCCGCCAATTCGCCCTTCAAGACCATGAAGGACGTGGTCGATCAGCTCAAGAAAGACCCTGGCAGCGTGAAGTGGGGCGGCGGCTCGCGTGGCTCCACCGAACACATTGCTGCCGCCATGATTGCGCGCGATGTGGGCGTGGACCCGGCCAAGATCAACTACGTGGCCTTCCGTGGGGGCGGCGAAGCCACCGCAGCCATTCTGGGCGGCAACGTCACGGTGGGCGGCAGTGGCTACAGCGAGTTTGCAGAGTACATCTCGAGCGGCAAGATGCGCCCCATCGGCGTGACGTCGGCCACGCGCCTGAAGGGCGTGAACGTGCCCACGCTCAAGGAGCAGGGCATCAACGTGGAGATTGGCAACTGGCGCGGCGTGTACGGCGCCCCTGGCATCACGCCCGAGCAGCGCAAGGCGCTCATCGACGCGCTGGCCAAGACCTACAAGAGCAAGGCCTGGCAGGACGCCATGGAAAAGAACGGCTGGACACCGGCCTGGATGGCCGGCGATGAATTCGCGAACTTCGTGGATTCGGAATTTGCCAGCATGCGTGCCACGATGGCCAAGTCCGGAATGATCTGATCTGAGGCAGAGCATGGCGGGCCGCCGCAGCCCCTGTGGGTGCCGGCAGCGCCGCCATGCGCGGACAGTGCGAAAGAAAAAACATGACACAACAACACTCATCGCGCTCCATGCCCTTGCAGACCCTCATCGGGGCGGGGCTTGTGCTGCTGGCGCTGGCCATGGCCTGGGGCGCCAGCTCGGTCAGCTCCGAGGCGGGCTACGGCGGCGTGGGCCCCAACTTTTTTCCGTGGGTGGTCAGCATTGCCTTGCTGATCTGCGGCGTGCTGTGCGTGGCGCATGCGCTCACCGGCGGCTTTCGCAATCTGGAGGAGGGCTCGGGCGACGTCCGCGCCCACTGGAAGGGCTTCATCTGGGTGTCGGCCGGGCTGCTGCTTAACGCCATGCTCATCACGACGCTGGGCTTCATCCTGAGCTGCGCCCTGTGCTTTGTGCTGTCGGTGCGCGGCTTCAAGAGCGCCGAGGGTGAACTCGACCTGCGCCTGCAGGCCTGGATCAAGGATTCCCTCATCGGCTTTGCAGTGGCTGCGCCGGTGTACTGGATGTTCACGCAACTGCTGGCCATCAATCTGCCCGGCCTCACCAACACAGGGTGGCTATAAGGCCTGCCAGACATGGAAACGTTAAATCTCCTCATGCAGGGTTTTGCCACCGCGGCAACACCCATCAACCTCATGTGGGCCTTTGTGGGCTGCATGATCGGCACGGCCGTGGGCGTGCTGCCGGGCATCGGCCCGGCCGTGGCGGTGGCCATGCTGCTGCCCATCACGGTCAAGGTCGAGGCCACGGCGTCGATGATCTTCTTTGCCGGCATCTACTACGGCGCGATGTACGGTGGCTCCACCACTTCCATCCTGCTGAACACGCCTGGTGAGGCGGGCTCCATGGTGACCGCCATGGAGGGCAACAAGATGGCCAAGAGCGGCCGTGCCGGTGCCGCGCTGGCCACGGCCGCCATCGGCTCGTTTGTGGCAGGCACGATTGCTACCGTACTGGTCACGTTCTTTGCCCCCCTGGTGGCCGAGTACGCCGTGCGCCTGGGCCCGCCAGAATACTTTCTGCTGATGGTGCTGGCCTTCACCACGGTGAGCGCCGTGCTGGGCAAGAGCACGCTGCGCGGCATGGTGGCGTTGTTTGTCGGTCTGGCCATGGGTCTCATCGGCATTGACCAGATCACGGGCCAGGCCCGCTACACCGGCGGCGTGCCCGAATTCATGGACGGCATCGAGGTGGTGCTGATTGCCGTGGGCCTGTTTGCGGTGGGCGAGGCGCTGTACAACGTGATGTACGAGGGCCGCACCGACGAAACCCAGAACCGCCTGACCAGCACGCACATGACCAAGGAAGAGTGGCGACGCTCCTGGCCCGCGTGGATTCGCGCCACGTTCATCGGCTTTCCTTTTGGCACCATTCCGGCGGGCGGCAGTGAGATCCCCACCTTCCTGAGCTACGCCGCCGAGAAAAAGCTGAGCAAGAACAAGGAGGAGTTTGGCACCACGGGCGCCATTGAAGGCGTGGCGGGCCCCGAGGCTGCCAACAACGCGGCCATCACAGCCACGCTGATTCCGCTGCTGACGCTGGGCATCCCCACGTCGAACACCACGGCCATCTTGCTGGGCGCGTTCCAGAACTACGGTATCCAGCCCGGGCCGCAGCTGTTTGACACCAATGGTGCGCTGGTGTGGGCGCTGATCGCGTCGATGTACATCGGCAACGTGATGCTGCTCATCCTGAACCTGCCGCTGGTGGGCCTGTGGGTGAAGCTGCTGAACATCCCCAAGTCGTACCTGTACGCCGGCATTCTGGTGTTCTCCACCCTGGGCGTGTACGGCATGCGCCAGAGCGCTTTCGACCTGGTGCTGCTGTATGCGATTGGCCTCTTGGGTGTGGTGATGCGCCGCTTTGACTTCCCGGCTGCGCCGGTGGTGGTGGGCATGATCCTGGGCCCATTGGCCGAAGCGCAGATGCGCAATGCCGTGGCCATTGGGGAAGGCAAGTGGACGATCTTCCTGGAGCGCCCGGGCTCGATCACGCTGATCGTCATCATCCTGACCGTGCTCATCCTGCCACGCCTGCTGCGCCGCTGGGCCGCCCGGCGGCTGGCCATGGCGGTGTCTGGCTGACGTTGCACGGAACTTCCTGGCCTGCAAAAAACCGCGCCCCCGGGGCGCGGTTTTTTTTGGGGCCCGTGCAGCCCGATGGCCAAGGCATCGCAGGCTGCAATGTGCAGGCTTTGCACCAAGGCGGTTGCGCCCTGGCGCCCCCACCAGGAGGCCTGCCCATCGGGGGCGATGCTACCATAGAATGAGAATGGTTCTTATTTGATGGAGTGGTATGCAGTCACTTTCCCATGAGTTTCTGGTGCTCAGCCGCCAGCTGGGCCAGGCGCAACAGCGTTGCAGCGCCGCGCTGGCGGCCCAGGCTGCGCAGGTTGAAGCGCTGCAGTCCGAGGTCATGCGCCTGCGTGCGGCGGTGGTGGTGCGCGACACCCGGCTTGCCATGGCGAACGAGGCGCTCGACGCGCTCAAGGCCGCTGCGCCCGGCCTGCCGCGGCGTGGCGCACTGGCGCGCCAGGTGGCGGCAATGGCCGAGCGCATTGCTGCCCTGTCACGCGAGCGGTTGCGGTGGATGCCAACGGCTGCACGCAGCGCGCCTGCGAGTGATGCCGGGGTGCCGCAGGCCATGGCCCCGGCGTTGCGCGCCGCCACGGGCGACCACGCGGGTGCCCGCGTCCTGCCCGCGGATCCGGGGCTGGCCGCTGCCAGTCTGGTGATCTGCCAGACCGGCTGTATCAGCCACGACGACTACTGGCGGGTGCAGGACCATTGCCGGCGCACCGGCAAGGAGTGCGTTCTGGTGGCACACAGCCTGACAGCGCTGCAGGACCAGGTGCTGGGATCGCTGGTACCGGCGCCTGCGCCGCACGTGCTTTCGGACACCGATCAACCAGTGCATCGGCTGGCCCGGGCCGATACAGGCGCCGCTGGCGACCATTGATAAGACAAAATGGCCTCTGTCGCATGTATTTGTTCACTTTGTAGCTATTAAAAAAATAGCAAAACAGCGTAAGACCCGCAGGCCTTGCGCTGGCGTTTTTTCCCCTGTGCCCCCGCAACCCGGGCCCTGGCGCCCTCGGGGCAGGGCACGCTCCGCCCGGCCGCTATGGCGGCGCGCTACCATCCCCGCATGCCCCTGTCCGTTGACCAAGACCCCGCGCTGCCGCTGGATGCCCAGGGCATTCTGGAGCTGGCGGCGCGGTCCATGTTCCAGCTGTTTTCCAGCGTCAGCCAGGGCATGTTCCTGGTGGATCGCAGCGGCCGCATCGTGTGGGTGAACGAGGGCTACCAGCGCTTTCTGCCCGACCTCGGGTTTTCGTCGGTGGACCAGTTCGTGGGCCGCACGGTGGAAGAGGTGATCCCCAACACCCAGATGCGCAAGGTGCTGGAGACCGGCCAGCCCGTGCTGATCGATCTGCTCACCAACCAGGCCGGCACGTTTGTGGTCAGCCGGATACCGCTGCGCGACGATGCCGACCGCGTGATTGGCGCCATCGGCATCGTGCTGTTCGACCATCCCGAGACCACGCTGCAGCCGCTGATCAGCAAGTTTGCGCTACTGCAGCGCGACCTGGACGACGCGCGGCGCGAACTGGCCAGTCAGCGCAACCGCTCGCTCACCACGGCGGGCGACGGGCAGCGCAGGGCCAAGTACACGTTTGCCAGCTTTGTGGGCTCCAGCCCCGCCGCGGCCGAGGTCAAGCGCCAGGCGCGGCGCGCGGCGCAGTCGAGCAGCCCGGTGCTGCTGCTGGGTGAAACCGGCACTGGCAAGGAGCTGCTGGCCCACGCCATTCATGCCGCATCCAGCCGGGCCGCAGGGCCCTTCGTGAGTGTGAATATCGCAGCCGTGCCCGACACGCTGCTCGAAGCCGAGTTCTTTGGCGTGGCCCCCGGTGCCTACACCGGCGCCGACCGCAAGGGCCGCGACGGCAAGTTCAAGCTGGCCGACGGCGGCACGTTGTTTCTCGATGAAATCGGCGACATGCCGCAAAGCCTGCAGGCCAAGCTGCTGCGCGCGCTGCAAGAGGGCGAGATCGAGCCGCTGGGCAGCAACAAGCTGGTGCCGTTCAACGTGCGCATCCTGGCCGCCACGTCGCGCGACCTGGCCACGCTCGTGCGCGAGGGCAAGTTCCGCGAAGACCTTTTCTACCGGCTGCATGTGCTGCCCGTGCGTGTGCCGCCACTGCGTGTGCGCCGCACCGACATCCCCGCGCTGGTGGAGGCGCTGGGCGAAGACCTGGCCCTGCGCAACGGCACGCCCCCGCCCGAACTGCTGCCCGACGCGATGGCGCTGCTGGCCGGGCAGCCCTGGCGCGGCAACATCCGCGAGCTGCGCAACGTGCTGGAGCAGGCGGTGATGCGGTCGGACTCGCAGTCCATCGACGCTGCCCAGCTCGAACGCGTGTTGCGCGAGGCCGGCGTCGAGCCGGCGGCCCCCGCGCCGGTTCAGGAGGCGGTGCCCCTGGCCGAGGCTGACGATGAAAGCCTGCTGCTGCGGCCCCTGGCCGAGCAGGTGGCCGAGCTGGAGCGCCGCGCGATTGCAGCTGCGCTGAAGGCCCATGGCGGCAACAAGCTGGCCACTGCCCGGCAGCTGGGAATCTCCCGCGCAACGCTGTACGGACGTCTGGAAAACCCTGAGTAAATTTCAGGCATTTGTCTTTATTTCAGGCATTTTCATTGTCTGAAATAAAGACACTACTTGCCTGGTTGATGCCGGGTAACCATATGAATCAAGCACTTGCGTGCTGGCACAGACTGTGCAATGTTCAGGCATCACAACAGGAGACACCGCATGCACCGCCGCACCCTCATCGCACTGGCCAGCGCCGCCGTTACCGCCGCCACCCTGTCTGCGCCCGCATTCGCGCAGTCTTCCGGCGAAATCCGCATCGCCCACGTCTACAGCAAGACCGGCCCGCTGGAAGCCTACGGCAAGCAGACCCAGACGGGCCTGATGATGGGCCTGAACTACGCCACCGGCGGCAGCATGACTGTCAACGGCAAGAAGCTGGTCGTGATCGAGAAGGACGACCAGGGCAAGCCCGACCTGGGCAAGAGCCTGCTGGCCACGGCTTACTCGGACGACAAGGCCGACATCGCCGTGGGCCCCACGGCCTCGGGCGTGGCGCTGGCCATGCTGCCGGTGGCCGAGGAATACAAAAAAATCCTGCTGGTCGAGCCTGCCGTAGCCGATTCGATCACTGGCGACAAGTGGAACAAGTACATCTTCCGCACCGGTCGCAACAGCAGCCAGGACGCCATCAGCAACGCCGTGGCAGTCGACAAGGAAGGCGTGACCATTGCCACGCTGGCGCAGGACAACGCCTTTGGCCGCGACGGCGTCAAGGCGTTCAAGGACTCGGTCAAGAAGGCCAAGCTCACGCACGAGGAATACCTGCCCGCTGCCACCACCGACTTCACCGCCGGTGCCCAGCGCATCATCGACAAGCTCAAGGACCAGCCGGGCCGCAAGATCATCTGGATCGTGTGGGCCGGCGCAGGCAACCCGTTCAAGATTGCCGACATGGACTTGAAGCGCTACGGCATCGAGATCTCCACCGGCGGCAACATCCTGCCCGCCATGGCCGCCTACAAGAACTTCCCCGGCATGGAAGGCGCCACGTACTACTACTTCGGCATCCCCAAGAACCCCGTGAACGAAGCCCTGGTGGCCGCGCACTACAAGGAGTTCAAGACGCCGCCAGACTTCTTCACCGCAGGCGGCTTCAGCTCGGCCATGGCGCTGGTCACGGCGCTCAAGGCCACTGGGGGCGACACCAACACCAACAAGCTCATCAAGACCATGGAAGGCATGAGCTTTGACACCCCCAAGGGCAAGATGACCTTCCGCAAGGAAGACCACCAGGCCATGCAGAGCATGTACCACTTCAAGATCAAGGTGGACCCGGCCTTTGCCTGGGGCGTGCCCGAGCTGGTGCGCGAGATCAAGCCTGAAGAAATGAACGTGCCGATCCGCAACAACCGCTGATCCGGTGCTCCTTCGATCGTGACCTGTTAGCGAGGCCCGGTAGGGCAGGGCATGCGTGCCCTGGCTGCCGGGGTTCATCCCCGCAGGGGCGGCCGCCCCTTTTTCTATCCCGTTGAAAGCATGAACCCCCGGATGACACGAGGGGATGGTCGGTTTCGTTCCCAAAACATCAGGAGACAGACAACATGGCTATTTCATTCGTCCGGGCGGCCTTGCACGCTGCCAGCGCAACGCTGGCAATTTTCGGGGCAGGCGCATCCACCGCTGCCGTCAACCTCCCTGCGCTCAAGATCGACAAGACGCAGACCACGGTGTCCGGCCTGTCGTCAGGCGGCTTCATGGCCGTGCAGCTGCACGTGGCGTATTCGGCCACGTTTGCCAAGGGCGCGGGCGTGGTCGCAGGCGGGCCCTTTTATTGCGCCGAGGGTTCTGTGGTGAACGCCACCGGGCGCTGCATGGCCAGCCCCACGGGCATCCCCACCAGCACGCTGGTCAGTACCACCAACACCTGGGCCAGCCAGGGCCTGATTGACCCGGTGGCCAACCTGCAAAACTCGCGCGTGTACCTGTTCTCCGGCACGCTCGACAGCGTGGTCAAGACCGGGGTGATGGACGCGCTGCGCACCTATTACGGCAGCTTTGTGCCCGCTGCCAATGTGGTCTACAAAAAGGACATTGCGGCCGAGCACGCCATGGTGACCGACGACTACGGCAACGCCTGCGCCACCAAGGGCGCGCCCTACATCAGCAACTGCGGCTTTGACCTGGCAGGCGCCATGCTGCAGCACCTGTACGGCCCGCTCAGCGCGCGCAACAACGCGGCGCTGCCTGCCGGCAATTTCATCGAGTTCAACCAGAGCGAATTCATCAGCGGCCACGGCATGGCCACCACCGGCTGGGCCTACGTGCCGCAGGCCTGCCAGGCCGGCGGCAGCACCAGTTGCAAGGTGCACGTGGCACTGCATGGCTGCAAGCAGAACGTGAGCGATGTGCAGCAGCAGTACGTGCGCAATACCGGCTACAACCGCTGGGCCGACACCAACAACATTGTTGTGCTGTACCCGCAGACCAGCCTGGCCGCCACCAACAGCTGCTGGGACTGGTGGGGCTATGACAGCGCCAACTATTCCAAAAAGACCGGCCCGCAAATGGCCGCCATCAAGGCCATTGTGGACCGCGTTTCCAGCGGCGGCAGCACCCCCAACCCGCCCGCGGCGCTGCCTGCGCCCACGGGCCTGTCCACCAGCGGCGCCACGGCCAACAGCATGGGCCTGGCGTGGAGCGCAGTGGCGGGCGCGGCCAGCTACAACGTCTATCGCAACGGCAACAAGTCCAACGCCCTGCCGGTGAACGCCACCAGCTACACCGAGACCAGCCTCACCGCCTCTACCACCTACAGCTGGACGGTGCGCGCTGCCGACGCCAATGGGGCCGAGGGCGCCGCATCCGCTGTCGCGTCGGGCACCACCCTGGCGGCTGCAGGCGGCGGCACCGGCACCTGCACCACGGCCAGCAACTACGCCCACACCCTGGCGGGCCGCGCTTATGCCTACCTGGGCTTTGCCTACGCACAGGGCTCCAACCAGGGCATGGGCTGGTGGAATGTGTTCACCACGTCCACCCTCAAGCAGACGGGGCCCGGCTACTACGTGTTGGGCACCTGCCCCTGAACACAGGACATGGAACAGGGCGCGCATTCAGCCGCCCGAAACGACGATGACCACCGTGAAAGTGAACCACCACCCATGAGCACCTTGGCCACCAGGGACTTGACCATCCGCTTCGGCGGCCACGTGGCGGTCAATGCCGTGACCTGCGCTTTCGAGCCTGGCACGCTGACCGCCATCGTGGGCCCCAATGGCGCGGGCAAGACCACGTACTTCAACCTCATCTCCGGGCAGCTCAAGGCCAGCAGCGGCAGCGTATCCCTGGGCGGGCAGGACCTGACGGGCCAGTCGGTGTCGGCGCGCACGCACGCGGGGCTGGGCCGGGCGTTTCAGCTCACCAACCTGTTCCCCAACCTCACCGTGCTGGAAAACGTGCGCCTGGCCGTGCAGGCCACGCGTGACGGCAAGCACCGGCGCGGGCTGAACCTGTGGAGCATCTGGAGCGACCACCGCGCACTCACCGAGCGGGCCGAGTCGATATTGCACACCGTGGCCATGCACGAACGGCGCGACACGCCCGTGGCCAGCTTGCCGCACGGCGACCAGCGCAAGCTCGAAGTGGCGCTGCTGATGGCGCTGGAGCCGCAGGTCTACATGTTTGACGAACCCACCGCGGGCATGAGCCACGACGAGGCGCCCGTGATCCTGAACCTGATCCGCGAGCTGAAAAAGGACAAGACCAAGATCATCCTGCTGGTGGAGCACAAGATGGACGTGGTGCGCGAGCTGGCCGACCGCATCATCGTGCTGACCAACGGCACCCTGGTGGCCGACGGCCTGCCTGCCGAAGTCATCGCATCGCCCGTGGTGCAAGAGGCCTACCTCGGTGTCGCCAAGGAACCCGGCAAGGAGGCCACGGCATGACCAGCACCAACCACAACGCGGGCAACCTGCTCGAACTCAAAGGCGTGCACACGCACATCGGCGCGTACCACATCCTGCATGGCGTTCATCTCGCCGTACCCAAGGGCCAGCTCACCATGCTGCTGGGCCGCAATGGCGCGGGCAAGACGACCACGCTGCGCACCATCATGGGCCTGTGGCACGCGTCGCAGGGCACGGTCCACTTCGGCGGCAAGGACATCACCGCGCTGAACACACCGCAGATCGCGGGCATGAACATCGCCTACGTGCCCGAGAACATGGGCATCTTTGCCGACCTCACGGTGAAAGAAAACATGCTGCTGGCCGCCCGCAGCGCGCGCAACGCCGCGCAGATGGACGAGGCCCGGCTGCAGTGGATCTTCCGGCTCTTCCCGGCGGTGGAGAAGTTCTGGAACCACCCGGCTGGCAAGCTCAGCGGCGGCCAAAAGCAGATGGTGGCCGTGAGCCGCGCCATCGTGGAGCCGCGCGACCTGCTCATCGTGGACGAACCCAGCAAGGGCCTGGCGCCCGCGATCATCAACAACATGATCGAGGCGTTCGACCAGCTCAAAAAGAGCGGCGTGACGATCTTGCTGGTCGAGCAGAACATCAACTTCGCCAAACGCCTGGGCGACACCGTGGCCGTGATGGACAACGGCAAGGTGGTGCACGCGGGCAGCATGGCCGCGCTGGCCGAAGACGAAGCACTGCAGCGGTCGCTGCTGGGGTTGGCACTATGAATTTCAAGCTTTTTCGGGCGCTAGGGCACGCATTCATTGCACCTATAGCTATTAAAAACATAGCAATGTGCACAAGGGGGCTGGCATGACATCCGCCGCGCGCGACTTCGACTGGAAGCCCCTGGCGCTGGTGCCGGCGCTGGCGCTGCTGGTGCTGCCCTTCGTGGGCTCGCCCAGCACCTGGCTCACGCTCACGGTGGCGGGGCTGGCGATGGGCATGATCATCTTCATCATCGCCTCGGGCCTCACGCTGGTGTTTGGCCTCATGGACGTGCTGAACTTTGGCCACGGCGTGTTCATTGCCCTGGGGGCGTTTGTGGCCACCAGCGTGCTGGGCGCCATGGGCGACTACACGCAGAGCGCCGACCTGTGGCGCAACCTGCTGGCTGTGCTGCCCGCCATGTTGGTGGCCATGGCGGTGGCGGGTGCCGTGGGCCTGGCGTTCGAGCGCTTCATCGTGCGGCCCGTGTACGGCCAGCACCTCAAGCAGATCCTCATCACCATGGGCGGCATGATCATTGGCGAGGAACTCATCAAGGTCATCTGGGGCCCCGCGCAGATCCCGCTGCCGCTGCCTGAAGGCATGCGCGGCTCGCTGCTGGTGGGCGATGCGGCCATTGAAAAGTACCGCCTGGTGGCGGTGGCCGTGGGCTTGCTGGTGTTTGCCGTGCTGGCCTGGGTGCTCTCGCGCACCAAGGTCGGCCTGTTGATCCGCGCCGGCGTGCAGGACCGCGAAATGGTCGAAAGCCTGGGCTACCGCATCCGCCGCCTGTTCGTGGGCGTGTTCGTGGTGGGCTCGGCCCTGGCCGGGCTGGGTGGCGTGATGTGGGGGCTGTACCAGCAGAACGTGGTGCCGCAGATGGGCGCGCAGGTCAACGTGCTGATCTTCATCGTCATCATCATCGGCGGTCTGGGCAGCACCGGTGGCGCCCTCATCGGCGCGCTGCTGGTGGGGCTCATGGCCAACTACACCGGCTTTCTGGCCCCCAAGGTGGCGCTGTTTTCCAACATCGCGCTGATGGTGGCCATCCTGCTGTGGCGTCCGCAGGGCGTCTATCCAGTAGCGAACCGTTGATCCTTCGACACGCTCAGGACGATCGGAATTCCTCATGTTGAACCGTCTTCTTTCCAACGACTTTCCCCGCAGCAAGGTGCTGGCGGCCATCCTGCTGGCCATCCTGCTCGGGCTGGCGCTGGCGCCGTTCCTGTTCCCGGGCGTCAAGGCGCTCAATGTGGCGGCCAAGGTGCTGATCTTTGTGGTGCTGGTGGCCAGCTTTGACCTGCTGCTGGGCTATACCGGCATCGTGAGCTTTGCGCACACCATGTTCTTTGGCATCGGTGCGTATGGCATTGCCGTGGCCACCACGCGCCTGGGGCCTACCTGGACTGCACTGGGCGTGGGCCTGGGCGGCGCGCTCGTGCTCTCGCTGCTGCTGTCGCTGGCGGTGGGGCTGTTTTCGCTGCGCGTGCGGGCTATCTTCTTTGCCATGATCACGCTGGCAGTGGCCGCGGCGTTCCAGACACTGGCCTCCCAGCTGTCGGACATCACCGGTGGCGAAGACGGGCTCACCTTCAAGGTGCCGGGCGTGCTCTCGGCCAGCTTCGAGCCGTTTGACGACCCGTTTCTGGGCGTGACGATCGACGGGCGGCTCATCTGCTACTACCTGCTGTTCATCACCGCCGTGGCGCTGGTGCTGGCCCTGCTGCGCATCGTCAACTCACCCTTCGGACGCGTGCTGCAGGCCATCCGCGAAAACGAGTTCCGTGCCGAGGCCATCGGCTACCGCGTGGTGGTGTACCGCACCACCTCCAGCGTGCTGTCGGCGCTGTTTGCCACGGTGGCCGGCGCCATGCTGGCGCTCTGGCTGCGCTACAACGGGCCCGACACCTCGCTCAGCTTCGAAATCATGATGGACTGCCTGCTCATCGTGGTGATTGGCGGCATGGGCACGATCTACGGCTCGGCCATTGGAGCTGTGCTGTTCCTGGTGGCGCAAAGCTACCTGCAGGACCTGCTGCGCATGGGCAGCGAGGCCGCTTCCAGCATGCCCTGGCTCTCGGCACTGCTGTCGCCCGACCGCTGGCTGCTGTGGCTGGGCGTGCTGTTTGTGCTGTCTGTCTATTACTTCCCTACCGGTGTGGTGGGGCGCCTGCGCGCGGCAGCTTCGCAGCAGCACACCCGTGCGGCGCGCTGAACCGCACCGACGCCTTTCGTTTCCGTCTGCTTTTACGTCCCAAGGTGCCCCATGAGCCCCACCTCACGCTACGCCACCTGCGCCGGCTACGAAATCCACTACACCGAATGGGGTGCTGCCGATGCGCCGGTGGTGATCGCCTGGCACGGTCTGGCGCGCACCGGCCGCGACATGGACGAACTGGCCGCCCACCTGGCGCCGCGCTACCGCGTCATCTGCCCCGACACCCTCGGGCGTGGCCTGAGCCAGTGGGCACGCCAGCCGGCGCAGGAATACCAGTTGTCCTTCTACGCCCGCATTGCGGCCGACCTGTTTGACCAGCTGGGCATCGAACACGCGCACTGGGTAGGCACATCCATGGGCGGAGCCATTGGCACCGTGTGCGCTGCAGGCCTGGCCGAGCCGCGCCTCAAAGGGCGCATCCGCAGCCTGGTGCTGAACGACAACGCGCCGCAACTGGCCCAGGCCGCCATCGAGCGCATCAAGGCCTACGCGGGCACGCCACCTGCGTTTGCCACGGTGGCCGAGCTGGAGGCGTTCTTCCGGCAGGTGTACCAGCCGTATGGCTGGCTGAGCGACGCGCAATGGCGCCGGCTGACGGAAACATCCACCCGCCGCCTGCCGGACGGCCGCGTGACGCCGCATTACGACCCCGCCATGGTCCAGCAGTTCACCCACCATGCCGACGACTACCTGATCTGGCAGCACTACGACACGCTGGACATCCCCGTGCTGTGCCTGCGCGGTGCCGACTCTGACCTGGTGCTGCGCGAGACCACCGCCGAGATGCTGACGCGCGGCCCCGGAGCGCGCGGCCTGGTCCGCGTGGTGGAGGTGCCCGGTTGCGGCCATGCTCCGGCCCTGAATGTGCCCGAGCATTTCGCGCTGGTCGAGAGCGCCTGGGCTGCGCTGGAGTGTGTGGCGGGGTAATGCAACCAGCACCCTGATCCAGCCGGCCCCCGAAACCCTGGCGGCTGGTGCCCCTGCGGGGCAGTTGGCCACTGGCCGCACAGTTCCTTACGATCCACACGCCCATTGCTTTCGCGGCACCATGGCGCGGATCACGGCTGCGCATCTGTGCTGCCGCGTGCGTGTCGCCAACTCCCCATCCGGTACCCAGGAAAGCCATGCAATCCCTTCCAGACTCCTACCGCGCGCTGGTCATTGGCGCGACAGGCGCCATCGGCGCCGCCATGCTGGCCCACCTGCGTGCAGACCCTCGCTGCGGCGAGGCGCTGGGCCTGGCCCGTAGCACCACGCCCGCCATCGATTTCGATGACGAGGCCAGCGTGGCCCGCGCCGCAGCGCAGGTGGGCGCCGGTGGGCCGCTGCACCTGGTCATCAACGCGGCGGGCATGCTGCACGGGCCGCAGGGCCTGCCCGAAAAGCGCCTGGGCCAGCTCCACTACGCGCAGATGGAGGCCACGTTTCGCACCAACACCTTTGGCCCGGCGCTGGTGCTGGCGCACTTTGCACCCCTGCTGGCCCGCCGCGAGCGCAGCGTGCTGGCCGTGCTGTCGGCCAAGGTGGGCAGCATTGGCGACAACCGGCTGGGCGGCTGGTACAGCTACCGGGCTTCCAAGGCAGCGCTCAACATGCTGCTCAAGACGGCGTCGATCGAAGTGGCCCGCACGCACCCGCAGGCGGTGCTGGTGGCGCTGCACCCCGGCACCGTCACGTCTGCGCTGTCAGCCCCGTTCAACGGTGCAGAGATCGGCCGCGATGCGGCGCAGGCCGCGGCCGACATGCTGGGCGTGCTCGACGGCCTGGGCGTGGAGCAGACCGGCAGCTTTCACGCGTACACCGGCCAGAACCTGCCGTGGTGACACCGCTGCGTGGGCTGACGCGCCCACGCAGCGGCAGGCTTTACCCGCGCGATACAAGCCAGCCAAGCCGGGTACACACCGTGCGCACCCCGGCCGGCCAGAATCCACCCCATGCGCACCTCAGCCCACGCACCGTCGATTGCCCTGAACCGTTTTGGACTGGGGGCACGCCCCGGTGACCCGGTGCCTGACGACCCGGGCCGGTGGCTGCTGGCCCAGCTCGATGCTTACGAAACACGGCCTGCGCTCTTGCAACCCCTGGCGCGCGCCCCTGATCTGGTCGAGGTGTGGCTGACCCAGCAGCGCGCCGTGCGGCAGGCTCCCGAAGGCGAACGCGCGGGTATCCGCGAGGCCTACTTGCGTCGCGGGCGGGACGAGTATCTGGCCGCAGTGGGCGCACGCACGGACCAGGCACTGCAGACGCGCACCCCCTTTGTGGAGCGGCTGGTGCACTTCTGGGCCAACCACTTTGCGGTGTCGGTCGACAAGGTGCTGGTGGTGGCCATGGCGGGCAGCCTGGAGGCCGATGCCATCCGGCCGAACGTGCTGGGGCGCTTTGAAGACCTGCTGCTGGCGGCCGTGCGGCACCCGGCCATGCTGCTGTACCTGGACCAGGCCCAGTCGATAGGGCCGCAGAGCCTCGCCGGACGCCGGTCCGCAAGCCGCGACACGCAGCGCAATCGTGGCCTCAATGAAAACCTGGCCCGCGAGATCCTGGAGCTGCACACACTGGGCGTGCGCAGCGGCTACAGCCAGGCCGACGTGACCGAATTTGCGCGGGCCCTGACCGGCTGGACGCTGCCTGGCGACAGCGAGCGCGGTGCAGGCAATGCCCCGGGCGCCACGTTCCGGTTTGTGCCGGGCCTGCACGAGCCGGGGGCGCGCACCGTGCTGGGCCGCTCCTATGCCGAAGACGGCGAGCAGCAGGCGCTGGACATCCTGCATGACATCGCCAACAGCCCGGCCACGGCGCGGCACATTGCCACAAAGCTCGCGCGGCATTTTGTGGCGGACGACCCGCCTGCGGCGCTGGTGCAGCGGCTGGCTGAGGTATTCGTGGGCACCGGTGGTGACCTGCCCGCGGTGTACCGGGCGCTGGCCACGGCGCCCGAGGCCTGGGAGGCGGCGCAGCCCAAGTTCAAGTCGCCGTGGGACTGGGGCGTGTCGTCATTGCGCGCCCTGGGCCGCACGCATTTGCCGCCGGCGCAGGCCGCGGCCCTGATGAACCAGCTGGGCCAGCCGGTGTGGCGCCCCGGTTCGCCCGCCGGGTACGACGACCTGGCGGCCACCTGGGCCGCGCCCGATGCCCTGCTGCGCAGGGTGGAAGTGGCCCAGCGCCTTGCAGGCCAGACCGGCGATGCGGTGGATGCCCGTGCGCTGGCCCCGCAGCTGCTGCCCGGCACGCTCAGCCGCGCCACGGCCGATGCCATTGCCCGCGCAGAAAGCGGGCGCACCGCGCTGGCGCTGATGCTGGTCTCGCCCGAATTTCTGAGGAGATAAGCGCCATGACCGTGGATCGAAGAACCTTCATGGGCGCGGCTGCCGTGCTGGCCGCGCCGCGCATGGTGTTTGCCCGCGCCGCCACAGCGCGCCGGTTTGTATTTGTGGTGCAGCGTGGCGCGGCCGACGGGCTCAACACCGTGGTGCCGTATGCCGACCCGGCCTATGCAGACCTGCGCGGCGCATTGGCCATAGACCCGGCGAGCGCGCTGCGCCTGGATGGCACGTTTGCGCTGCATCCTGCGCTGGCGCAGCTGCACCAGATGTACACCGCAGGGCAGGCCCGGTTCATCCACGCCGTGGCGTCGCCATACCGCGAGCGGTCGCATTTTGATGCGCAGAACGTGCTGGAAACCGGCGCGAGCGTTCCGTACCAGCTCAAGGACGGCTGGCTGAACCGCCTGGTGCGCATGCTGCCCGCAGACGACAAGGCCGCCATCGCATTTGCATCGGCCGTGCCCATGGCGTTGCGCGGTACCGCACCGGTGGTCACCTACGCGCCATCAAACCTGCCCGAGGCGGACGACGACCTCATGCAGCGGGTGGAGCAGCTGTATGCGCGCGATGCACAACTGCACGGCCTGTGGTCATCGGCCCTGGATGCGCGGGGCATGGCGGGCGGCGGCGGGCCTGGCGGCCGTGGCGAGCGCCGGCAGGACGGTGCGGCCCTGGGGCGCATGGCCGCGGGCTTTCTGGCCAAGGCCGATGGCCCGCGCATTGCCATGATCGAAACCGGTGGGTGGGACACGCACAGCGCGCAAACCGCGCGGCTGGCCACGCAGCTCAAGGGGCTGGACGCGCTGATGGCGGGCCTGCGCGATGGGCTGGGCCCCGTGTGGGCCGACACGGTGGTGCTGGTCGCCACCGAGTTCGGCCGCACGGCGCGCGCCAATGGCACCGGCGGCACCGACCACGGCACGGGCGCTGCGGCCATGCTGGTGGGCGGGGCGGTGCAAGGTGGCCGCGTGGTGGCCGACTGGCCGGGCCTGGCCGCCGGGCAACTGCTAGAGGGGCGTGACCTGCGGCCCACGCTGGCGCTGGATGCGCTGGTGGCCAGCACTTGCGCGCAGGCCTTCGGGCTGGACCCGGGCCTCTCCCTGCGCACGCTGTTTCCGTTCGCATCTGTCAACGCGTTGGCTAACCCGTCGGCTGGCTCTTCGGTGTTTTCAGGGCTGGTGCGGGCCTGAAGCGCACGGCCGCGGTCGACCAATCGCGCCGTGCCGCCGCCTCAGCAAGGCTGGCCGGATCGTTCCAGCAGCCAGGCGGGTGCGTCCTGCAGGCACACCGGGCGCAGAAAGCGATAGAGTGCCGCGTCGCCCACCGACGTGGTCATGGGCGCGGTGCTGGCGGGCCAGGGGCCGCCATGGTGCTGGGCAGCCGTCACGGCAACGCCGGTTGGCACGCCCGCAAACAGCACGCGTCCGGCGATCTGCATCGCGGCGCGCACCAGCGCCCGGTGCTCGGCCGTGTCTTCATCTGCCCCCCAGATGGTCACGGTGAGGCTGCCGCCCACGCTGGTCAGCACGTCCTGCACCTGGGTAAGGTGGGCGCAGCGCACGATCAGGCTGGCGGGGCCAAACACTTCCTCGCGCAGCGCATGGGTGTCGATGAACCGCTGTGCGCTGACCTGCAGCAACTGCGGGCCGGGTGCCAGCCCTGCGCCCTGGCCTTGCACCAGGGGCGTGGCTCCGGCGCCCACCAAGGCCTTCAGCCCGGCGTCAAAGGCCGTGCGCATGCCGGCGGTCAGCATGGGGTGCGGCTGCAGCGTGCCCAGCGCGTCGGCCAGCTGGGGCACAAAGGCCTCGGTCTCGCGGCCGTCCAGCAGCACCAGCAGGCCAGGGTTGGTGCAAAACTGGCCGCACCCGAGCGTGATGGAGGCGGCCAGCGTGCTGGCCAGTTCGGCGCCCCGGGCCGCCAATGCAGAGGGCAGGGCGACCAGCGGGTTGATGGAGCCCAGTTCACCGTAGAAAGGGATGGGGCGTGCGCGGGTGTTGGCCTCGGCCTGCAGCGCAGCGCCACCGCGGGTGGAGCCTGTGAACGCACCCGCCGCGATCAGCGGGTGGCGAATGAGCTGCACACCCACATCAATGCCCGCGCCCTGCACCATGCCGATCAGCCCGGCAGGCAGGCCGAGCGCCTGGAGTGATCGCTCGGCGATGGCAAACACCTGCCGCGACAGGGCAGGGTGACCGGGATGGGCCTTGACCACCACGGGGCAACCGGCAGCGAGCGCCGATGCGGTGTCGCCCCCCAGGACCGAAAAGGCAAACGGGAAATTGCTGGCGGCAAACATGGCCACCGGGCCCAGCGGCATGCGGTGCAGCTGCATGGCCGGGTGGCCCGCCGGTGGGGCGCCGGCCACGGCAGGGTCGTCCAGCACGGCAAAAGGCTCCCCGCGCTGCGCGATGTCGGCAAAGCGGCGCAGCTGGAAGGTGGTGCGGTCGAGCTCGCCGTTCAGGCGGACCGGGCCGAGGGCGGTCTCCAGGTCGGCCAGCGCAACCAGCGATTCGCGGTCCGCCTCCAGGCCGTCGGCCAGGTGGCGCAGCAGCGTGGCGCGCTGCGTGCCGCTGCTGCGGGCCCAGTCGCCAAAGGCATGGTGCGTAGCCACAACTGCGGCATCAATCTGGGTGGCGCTGGAGGTGGCCAGCGGCTCACCCACGTGTTCTCCCGTGCGGGCATTGAAGGAAAAGAGATTGCTCATCGCTGGACTGTCCGTACAAAAACTGGGTCTGTGGAGAGATTTCCACGGACTTGGTATGTTAACGGATGTCTGACAACTTGCGGTGCTTCCCGGCTGCGCTGTCCGCGTGCGCTTGCCGTTCAGCTCAGGCGCCTGTGTCTACCGCCTGTGCCCGGCGCAGGCGTTCGCGGCTGTTCGCCAGGTGGGTGCGCATGGCTGCGCGGGCGGCCTCCGCGTCGCGTTCGCGGATGGCGCGGTAGATGCTTTCATGCTCATGGTGCACCCGCTCCAGGTAGGCCAGCCGGCCCTCGGGGGCGTCGGCCGCGGTCTTCAGCCGGGTGCGGGGGATGATGACGGTCCCCAGGTAGGTCATCAGGTCGGCAAAGTGGCGGTTGCCCGTGGCGCGGGCCACCTCCATGTGGAACTGAAAGTCCGAGGGCACGGCATCCGAGTCGGCGCGGATGGCCGCCTCGAAGGAGGCCAGTGCCCCGGCCATGGCGGAAAGGCTGGCGTCATCGCGGCGCTGGGCTGCCAGGCTTGCGGCCTCGCTTTCGAGGCTGATGCGCAACTCCAGCAGCGAAATGACGTCGGCCACGGTAGCGAAGTCTTCCGGGGCAATGCGGAAGGTGGGCGCCGGCTCGGCTTGCTGCGTGACAAAGGTTCCGATGCCGTGCCGGGTGGCCACGCGGCCCGCGGCCTGCAGGTGGGAAATGGCCTCGCGCACCACGGTGCGGCTGACGTCGAAGCGCTCCATCAGCGCGGCTTCCGTGGGCAGCTTGTCGCCCGCTGCCAGCCGGCCCTGGGCCATGTCAGCCTGCAAGGCCGAAACGATCTCGGGCACCAGCCCGCGCGGGCGCCGCGGCCGTTCCGTCGTGGCAGCAACTTCACCTAGGGTTTTCACTGGGTTCATGGTTTTTTCCTTGACAGTCTTTGCACCTGTTTCCACAATCATGCCAAGTTGTCTGACAACATACAACTGATCTCTAGGGCTTCGTGCACTGTAACAAAGCACGCGCCCCTTCACCGCACCAGGACCTTTCATGCAATACACCCCGCAAGACCTCAAGCAAGTCATGTCCTCCGGACTGCTGTCGTTCCCTGTGACCGACTTTGATGCGCAGGGCGACTTCAATGCGAAGTCGTACGCGGCCCGTCTGGAATGGCTGGCCCCCTATGGCGCCAGCGCACTGTTCGCAGCCGGCGGCACCGGCGAGTACTTTTCACTCTACGGCGCCGAGTACGGCGACATCATCCGCACCGCAGTGGACACCTGCCGCGGCAAGGTCCCCATCATTGCGGGCGCAGGTGGCCCCACACGCACCGCCATTGCCCATGCGCAAGAGGCTGAACGCCTGGGTGCCCACGGCATCCTGCTGCTGCCGCACTACCTGACCGAAGCCGGGCAGGAGGGCCTCATCGCCCATGTGGAGCAGGTGTGCAAGAGCGTGCAGTTCGGCGTCATCGTCTACAACCGCGACCGCACCAAATTCACGCCGGAATCGCTGGCCATCCTGGCCGAGCGTTGCCCGAACCTGATCGGCTTCAAGGACGGCATGGGCAACATCGAACTGATGTCGTCCATCTACATGGCGATGGGGGACCGCTTCGCGTACCTGGGTGGTTTGCCCACGGCCGAGGTCTACGCTGCGGCCTACAAGGCACTGGGCACGCCAGTCTATTCGTCTGCGGTCTTCAACTTCATCCCGAAGACGGCCATGCAGTTCTACGAAGCCGTGCGAACCGATGACATGGCCACCCAGCACCGTCTGCTCAAGACCTTCTTCATGCCCTACCTGAAGATCCGCAACCGCGTGGAAGGCTATGGCGTGAGCATCATCAAGGCTGGCGCGCGCCTGGTCGGTCACGGTGCCGGCCCCGTGCGGGCACCGCTGTCAGACCTCAAGCCTGGCGAGATGGACGAACTCAAGGCGCTGATCGACGCCCTCGGTCCGCAATAACTCCACGGGCCACGCACCCGCGGCAGCGCGCCGCGGACGCCCAGATTCCCCCTCCATCCGCAAAAAAATAGAGAGAGACAGACATGCAAACACGTCGCGTTGTACTGGCCGCTGCAGCGGCCGCCACCCTGGCGCTGGGCGGCTCCCCGGCGCTGGCCCAGGCCTATCCGTCCAAGCCGATCCGCATCGTTGTGCCGTTCCCAGCCGGTGGCACGTCGGACGTGCTGGCGCGGCTGCTGGGCCAGAAGATGAGCGAGAAGCTGGGCCAGCCCGTGGTGGTCGACAACAAGGCCGGCAACGCCGGCACCATCGGCGCCGACATGGTGGCCAAGTCGGCTCCCGATGGCTACACCTTTGTGCTGATGGACGTGGGCAACCTCACCATCAGCCCGGCGCTGTACAAGCTGCCATTTGATGTGCAAAAGGACTTTGTGCCGGTGGCCATGGTCGGCTATTCGCCGCACCTGCTGGTGGTCAGCTCCAAGGTGCCGGTCAACAACATTGCCGAGCTGGTGAAGTACGCCAAGGCCAACCCCGGCAAGCTCAACTTTGCAGCCGCCGCCGGCATGGGCAGCGCCACGCACATCGCCGGGGTCCAGTTCGCCCGGCGCACCGGCATCGAGTGGAACTATGTGCCCTACAAAGGCGGGGCACAGGCCATGACCGACCTGGTGGGTGGCCACATGGATGTGACCTTTAACGGCATGGTGGCCACATACCCGCATGTGAAGTCCGGCAAGCTCAAGCTGCTGGCGGTGTCGTCGGCCAAGCGCTGGAGCGAACTGCCCGACACGCCTGCGGTGGCTGAATCGGTGCCCCAGTTTCTCACTGGCAGCTGGCAGGGCCTGCTGGCCCCGGCCGGTACGCCCCGCGCGGTGGTGGACCTGGTCTACGCCGAGGTCCAGCGCATTACGGCGTTGCCCGACGTGAGCGAAAAGCTGCAGTCGCTGGGCCTGGAGGCTTCCCGGATGACCGGGGCCGAGTTCGCAGCCTGGATCAAGGCCGAACTGCCCGAAATGGCCCAGATCGTGCGCGAAGAAAAGATTACCTTGCAGTAAATACGACGGAGACAACCCACCATGAAAAAATCACTCCTTACCCTGCTGGTCGCTGCGGCCACCAGCCTGTCTGCCTTCGCATGGCCCGACAAACCGGTCACGCTGGTCGTGCCCTTTCCGCCCGGGGGCTCCACCGACATGATTGCCCGCACGATCTCGGCCAAGCTCGGCGAAAAGCTTGGTGGCGGTGTGACCGTGGTGGTGGACAACAAGGCGGGCGCCACCGGCACCATTGGCGCCACGCAAGTAGCGCGCGCGCCTGCCGATGGCCACACCTTTCTGGTGGCCTCGCTGGGCCCGTTCGTGATCGCGCCGCACCTGATCAAGACGAACTACGACGCCATCAAGGACCTGGAGCCCATCACGGTGCTGGTACAGGCGCCCAACGTGCTGGTGGTGCCTGCCGTGTCGGCGCACAAGTCGCTGGCCGATGTGATGTCCTACCTGAAGGCCAACCCCGGCAAGATGACGTTTGCATCGTCGGGCAACGGCTCCAGCGACCACCTGACGGCCGAGCTGTTCTGGCAGCAGACAGGGACCAGCGGCGTACACGTTCCCTACCGCGGCGGCGGCCCGGTCATGACGGACCTGCTGGGCAACCAGGTGGAGTCGTCCTTCATGAACATCAACACAGCCATGCCGCAGATCAAGGCGGGCAAGCTGCGTGCGCTGGCCATCACCAGCGAAAAGCGTTCTCCGCTGTTGCCCGATGTGCCCACGCTGGAAGAGAACGGCGTGAAGAACGCGGGCGTGCAGTCGTGGCAGGCCGTGGCTGCGCCCCGGGGACTGCCGCCCGACATTAAGAAGCGCATGCACGAGGCCATCGTGTCCATCATTCGCGAGCCTGCCACCTCGGCACGGCTGGCAGAGCTGGGCTTCGAGATCGTGCTCAACACGCCCGAGCAGTTCGCAGCCTTTCAGGCTGGTGAATACGCCCGATGGGCCAAGCTCATCACGGCCCGCAACATCAAGGCAGACTGAAAACATCCATGACCGCACCGATCGTCCTGTCGATGCGTGTCGTCCCGGTTGCTGGCCGGGACGGCATGCTGCTCAACCTCTCGGGCGCGCACGCGCCCTTTTTCACGCGCAACATCGTCATCGTGACGGACAACGCCGGCCGCACGGGCCTGGGTGAAGTGCCCGGCGGCGAGAAAATCCGCCAGACCCTGGAAGACGCGCGGCCGCTGGTCGAAGGCCAGCCCATCGGCAACCTGCAGGCCATCCTTAACACCATGCGCGTGAAATTTGCCGACCGCGACAGGGGTGGACGAGGCTTGCAGACGTTTGACCTGCGCACCACCATCCACGCCGTCACGGCTGTAGAGGCGGCCCTGCTGGACCTGCAGGGCCAGCACCTGGGTGTGCCGGTGGCTGCCCTGCTGGGCGAGGGGCAGCAACGCGATGCGGTACAGATGCTGGGCTACCTGTTCTTCGTCGGTGACCGCCACAAAACGGACCTGCCGTACGCGAGTGAACCCGACCACGCGGACGACTGGTGCCGCCTGCGCCACGAGGCCGCGATGACCCCCGATGCCATCGTCCGCCTGGCCGAAGCAGCGCACAAGCGCTACGGCTTCCAGGACTTCAAGCTCAAGGGCGGGGTGCTGGCGGGCGACGAAGAGGTTGAGGCCGTGACCGCGCTGCACCAGCGTTTCCCCGAAGCACGCGTGACGCTGGACCCCAACGGCGGCTGGCTGCTGAAAGACGCCATCCGCCTGGGCGAGAAGATGCGTGGCATCGTCGCGTATGCCGAAGACCCGTGCGGTGCGGAGGACGGCTTCAGCGGCCGCGAGGTGATGGCCGAGTTCCGCCGCGCCACGGGCCTGCCCACGGCCACCAACATGGTGGCGACCGACTGGCGGCAGCTCGCGCATTCGCTGGCCCTGCAGAGCGTGGATATCCCGCTGGCAGACCCGCACTTCTGGACCATGGCTGGCAGCGTGCGCGTGGCGCAGACCTGCCGCGATTGGGGCCTGACCTGGGGCAGCCACTCCAACAACCACTTCGACATCTCGCTGGCCATGTTCACGCATGTGGGCGCAGCCGCACCGGGCAAGGTCACCGCCATCGACACCCACTGGATCTGGCAGGACGGCCAGCGCCTGACCAAAGCCCCCCTGAAGATCGAAGGTGGCTACGTGCAGGTGCCCCAAAAGCCAGGGCTGGGCATCGAGATCGACATGGCCGAGGTCGAAAAAGCCCACCAGCTGTACCTGCAGCATGGCCTGGGTGCGCGCGACGATGCGATCGCCATGCAGTACCTGATTCCGGGGTGGAAGTTCGACAACAAGAAGCCTTGCCTGGTGCGGTGAAACGCGCCAGCGATAGCGTTCGATACGAGGAGACAACATGAATACACGCCAGCACAACAACCGCCGTCATTTCCTGAAAGCCGCTGGCGCCGCAGGCCTGGTGGCAGCGGGGGCGCCGGCCCTTGCGCAGTCTTTTGCCTTCGCGCCCAACCAGCGGTACCCCGACCCTTCGGTGCAGATCCTGGACCCGTCGTTCGCCAAGTACCGCATCTACAGCAGCACGGTGGAGCAGGTGGCCACCGGCATGCGCTGGGCCGAAGGCCCGGCCTACTTTCCGGGGCCGGACGGAGGCCCGGGTTACCTGCTCGTCAGCGACATTCCGAACAACCGGATCATGAAGTTCGACGAGAAAACCGGCAGCTTCACGGTGTTCCGCGAAAAGGCCAACTGGGCCAACGGCAATGTGCGGGATCGCCAGGGCCGCCTGCTTACATGCGAACACTCGATGACGCGCCGCGTGACCCGCACGGAGACCAGTGGCCGGATCACCGTGCTGGCCGACAGCTTTGAAGGCAAGCGCCTGAACGCGCCCAACGACATCGTCGTCAGGAGCGATGACACCATCTGGTTCACCGATCCGCTGTTCGGCATCAACGGCGAGTGGGAAGGCTTCAAGGCCAGGCCCGAGCAAGCCAGCACCAACGTGTACCGCATTGGTATCGACGGCAAGCTGACCGCCGTCATCACCGACCTGGTCAATCCCAACGGCCTGGCTTTCAGCCCCGACGAGAAAAAGCTCTATGTGGTGGAGTGGAAGGGCACACCCAACCGCAGCATCTGGGCGTATGACGTGGCGGCAGACGGCAGTGTTGCCGACAAGACCAAACTGATCGACGCAGCCGACTTCGGCGCGCTCGACGGTTTCAAGGTCGACCGCGACGGCAACCTCTGGTGCGGCTGGGGCAGTAACGGTGCGCTGAACGCCGAGCCCGGCGACGTGGGTGGCCGCAAGGTGTATCAGCTCAGGGGCAAACCGGAGGACCTGGATGGCGTGATGGTGTTCAGCCCCGCCGGCAAGCCGCTGGCCCACATCCGCCTGCCCGAGCGCTGTGCCAACCTGTGCTTTGGCGGCCCCAAGGGAAACCGCCTGTACATGGCCAGCAGCCATTCGGTGTATGCGCTGTACGTCGAAGCGCACGGCGCTGTCTGAACCTTATCCCCTTCGGGGTAACTGCCCGGCCCGAACTCTTTCTGCTTGCGACACGCCTGTTGACCATGAACGCCACCGTACTCCCCCGCATCATCCGCATCCACCCGACCGACAACGTGGCCGTGGTGGTCAACGACGCAGGCCTGCCGGCGGGCACGGCCCTGCCGGGCGGGCCGACGCTGGTGCAGGCAATACCGCAGGGCCACAAGGTCGCGCTCAGCGATCTGCCAGCGGACACGCCAGTGCGCCGCTACAACGTGGTCATTGGCCACACTGCGATGGACATTCCCGCGGGCGGCTGGGTCAATGAACAGCGGCTCGTGATGCCCGAGGTGCGCTCGCTGCAGGGCCTGCCCGCGCCGCAGCCGCCGACCGAACTGCCGCCGCTGCAGGGCTACACCTTTCAGGGCTACCGCAACGCCGACGGCAGCGTGGGCACGCGCAACCTGCTGGCCGTGACGACCACCGTGCAGTGCGTGGCTGGCGTGCTCGAATTTGCGGTCGAGCGCATCCGGAAAGACCTGCTGCCCCGGTACCCCAACGTGGACGGCGTGGTGGGCCTGACGCACAGCTACGGCTGCGGTGTGGCGATCGACGCGCCCGACGCCATCATCCCCATTCGCACCGTGCGCAACCTGGCGACGAACCCCAACTTCGGGGGCGAGGTGATGGTGCTCAGCCTGGGCTGCGAGAAACTGCAGCCCGATCGGCTGCTGCCGCCTGGCGCCATCCCGATCAGTGACGAGCGCCCGGCGCCAGGCGTGGTGGTGCTGCAGGACGAAAAGCACGTGGGCTTCATGTCGATGATCGACGCCATCCTCAGGCAGGCCGAAGGCCACCTCAAACGCCTTAACGCGCGCGAGCGCGAAACCTGTCCGGTGAGCGAACTGGTGGTGGGCGTGCAGTGCGGCGGCAGCGACGCGTTTTCTGGCGTTACCGCCAACCCGGCCGTGGGCTTTGCCACCGATCTGCTGGTGCGCGCCGGAGCCACCGTGATGTTCAGCGAAAACACGGAGGTGCGCGACGCGGTGGACCAGCTCACGCGCCGGGCCGCCACGCAGGAGGTGGCCGACGCGATCGTGCGCGAACTTGGCTGGTACGACGCCTACCTGGCGCGAGGCCAGGCCGACCGCAGTGCCAACACCACACCTGGCAACAAGAAGGGCGGTCTGTCCAACATCGTCGAAAAGGCCATGGGTTCCATCGTCAAGAGCGGCAACGGCCCTATCCACGGCGTGATTGCACCGGGTGAGAAGGTCCGCCAAAAGGGTCTGATCTTTGCCGCCACGCCCGCCAGCGATTTCATTTGCGGCACGCTGCAACTGGCAGCCGGCATGAATCTGCACATCTTCACCACCGGGCGTGGCACGCCCTATGGCCTCGCCGAATGCCCGGTGATCAAGGTGGCCACGCGCAACGATCTGGCACGCCGCTGGCACGACCTCATGGACGTCAACGCCGGCCGCATCGCCAGCGGTGATGCCACTATCGAGGAGCTGGGCTGGGAGCTGTTTCGCTGCATGCTGGCCGTGGCCAGCGGACAAAAAACCTGGGCCGAGCGCTGGGGCCTGCACAACGATCTGGTGCTTTTCAATCCAGCCCCGGTGACCTGAAAGGGCGGCGCGGCATCGACTGGCAGCGCGTCCACAGCCCCGGCTGCGACGAGGGGTAAACGCTGCGGCCGCGGGCTTTGTACTCCGGGCTTGCGCACGATCGCCAGGTTGCAAAAATCTGCGCCAGGGCCCTTGGCGCTGCCCTTGTGCAATCGATTGGATGCCTTGGCCCGCTCCCACAAAAAGGGACGACGGCGCATGCCCGAGGGCTTTGCATTGGGTCACTGGTCTGCGCCCAGCTCCCTGGCCAGGGCCTCGAACACCACGCGAATCCTGCGCGAGGTACGCAATTCGCGGTGGGATACCAGCCAGATGGGAAAGCGCACCGCCTGCACTTCGTCCAGCACACGCACCATGCCGGGGGTGTGGCTGGCGATCTCTTCCATCATGGCGCCGATGCCCATGCCCTGGCGCACCAGCGCCCAGTGCGCCACGGTGTGGTCCGAGTAGCAGCTGAAGTTCTCCTCGGTGAGGTTCAGCCCGTGCTGTTGCAGATAGCCCAGGTATTGGCCATTGCGGTCCGAGCCGACAAACGGCAGCTGTGCGGCGTCTTGTGCGCTGCGCGGATGGCCGTGGGCGCTTACCCATTCCTGCGACGCGTAGAAATACGCCCGCGCCTCGCGCACCAGCCGGGCAATCAGGTCGGGCTGCCCGGGCTGCACGTGGCGGATGGCAATGTCCGCCTCGCGGCGCAGCAGGTCGCTGATGGCGTTCGATGCAATGACTTCCACCACGATGCCGGGCTCCTGCACCCGCAGGCGCTGCACGATGGGCGGGAGCAGATAGGTAGCCACTGCGTCGGTGGCAGACACCGACACTACGCCCCCCACCGCCTGCGACCGGCCGCTGGCGGCCATGCCCAGCGCCTCGGCCGCGGCGCCCATTGCGCGGGCGTGTTCCAGCAGGTCAAGCCCCGTGGGGGTCAGTGCCATGGACTTGCCGACCCGCTCGAACAGCGTCACACCCATCTGCTGTTCGATGGCGGCCACCTGCCGGCTCAAGGTGGGCTGGCTCAGACCCAGCTTGCGCGCCGCGGCAGACAGAGAGCCCGTTTGGGCGGTCTGCAGAAAGGCTTTCAGCTGGTTCCAGTCGAGGTTATCCATGCGTAAACGTATATGTTCGCTGCAATTTACCGCAGTTTCGCAATGCTCCATGCATGGATAGGATCAACGGGCTGCCATTCCTTCCCATCCTCTCGTCACTTGAGCTGCCTCCATCCCATGTCGTCCTCTCCCGCAATGACCCCGGTCGCCGACACTGTGCCTGCAGCCGCCACCAGCCCTGCGGCAGGCACCGCCAAGGCGCGGTTCTGGGACCGCATTGCGCCCAAGTACGCTGCCGATGCGATCGCCGACCTGGCAGGGTACGAAGCCACCTTGCGCCGCGTGCAGGGCTTGCTGTCAACGTCGCAGGATGTGCTGGAGATAGGCTGCGGCACTGGCAGCACTGCGCTGCGACTGGCGCCCTTCACACGCAGCCTGCTGGCCACCGATGTGTCGCCCGCCATGATTGACATCGCGCACCAGCGTCTGGCGGGCCAGCCATCACCGCAGCTGCGCTTTGCCGTGGCAGATGCCGACGCCCTGGCGGCCGGGCAGGGCTTGTATGACGCCGTGCTCGCCTTCAATGTGCTTCACCTGGTCAGCGACCTGGACGCAGCCCTCGCGCTGGCGGTACAGGCGCTGCGGCCGGGCGGGCTGCTGATCTCCAAGACTCCCTGTCTTGCCGAGATGAATCCGCTGATTCCCTACGTGGCCGTACCGTTGATGCGGGCCATCGGCATGGCACCGCCGGTGCTGTGCTTTGCCGAGCAGCGCCTTGAGGCAGCCTTGGTGCAGCAGGGCTTGCAGGTCGTCTGCGCCGAGCGGCATGGCACGCGCGGCAAGGACATTCGCGCCTTTGTTGTGGCCCGCAAGCCGGGCTGATCTTTCACTTTTTTGACCCACCGTGTGTGGCCCGTTGTGAGGCCGCAGGGCCCTGTATTGCCTGTCGTTTCCTGTCCCTTTGTCCGAAGCCGCTTTTCGCGGGCGCTTGTTCATCGCCTCGCCCCATGGAGTTTTTCATGTCTGTTTCTTCTCCGCTTTCCCTGCGCAGCCGTGTTGCCGGCCTGACGGCAAGGGCGTTGCTCGCCTTCGTGGCGTTACCCCTGGCGGCGTGCAGCGGCGATGGTGACGCGCCGCGCGATGAAGGCTCCGGCGGTGTTCGGCCCGTGTTTTTCATCAGTGCACTGGAGCCTGCGGGCGCGCCCCGCGCGCTTGCTGCGCCCGGCAGCGAGCAGTTCTCCTTTGCCCTCTTGTTCTGATTTCCACCACCACCCCAAGGCCCACCATGTACTTTCGTTCCCTGTTTCCCATTGCTACCGCGCTGTCGCTGCTGACCGGCTGTGCGTCCACCATCACGCAGGACGGGCTTGCGCAACGCACCGCACAGGCCCTGGGGCGCACCCCGGCGCAGCTGACCATCAGCGACCGCAGCGAAGAAACCGGCGGCCGCATCAACTACACCGTGGCCACGCGCGATGGCGCCACCTACCGGTGCTACCTGTACAGCGCCACTGGCTTTCAGAGTGCCATGAGCTTTGGGCAGACGCCGCATTCCGATGCCATCTGCACGGCCGTGGTGGGCGGCCAGGGCAACAGCAGCACACCACCCGCTGCGGCCGCAGAACAGCGCGGGCGCGCTGCTGGCAAGGAATGCAACGCGCTGCTGCGCGCGGCGGGGCGCTGCGGATGAGCAGCCCCTGCTGGTCTCGCCACGGGGCAGCGCAAAGCCAACCTTGCAAACATGGCAGCCGCGGCGGACTGTCTGCAGCTGCCTCGTGCGGCTTGCTGTGGATGGAACGCACCGCCTGGGCCGAAGTGGACAAAGCACCGTGATCAGATGGCAGTGGGCAATGTGCGTGTCTCTGCTGTGGCTCAGTGGCTGCGCGGCCGTACCGGGCACCACGACAGCGGTGGTGGCCGGGCGCACGGTGGAATACGTGCAGGCGGGGCAGGGCGCACCCGTGGTGGTGTTCGAGAACGGGCTGGGCGCCACGCTGGACTGGTGGGCCAAGGTCTGGCCCGAAGCCGTGGCAGAAACCCGCGCGCTGGTCTACCACCGCGCGGGCTACGGCCGCAGCGATGCATCACCCCAGCCGCGCGAAGGGGCGCAGGTGGTGCACGAGCTGAGGTCCTTGCTCAGGGCCCGTCAGCTACCGCCGCCCTATGTGCTGGTCGGGCACTCGCTGGGCGGCCTGTACATGCAGCTGTACGCGCGCCAATACCCCGCAGAGGTCGCGGCCTTGGTGCTGGTGGACTCCACGCACCCCGACCAGGTCAAAGGTGCTGGCAACCCAGACCATTGGCCTGCGTGGTTGAAGGCGGTGTTCAAAGCCACGACCTCTGACACGGCCCAACAAGAGCTTGCCGCACTGGATGCGACAGGCGAACAGGTTTCGCAACTGCCGGTGGACCCGTCGATCCCCGTATGGGTGTTGAGCGCATTGCGCGCCACGGGGGCGCCGTCGGCGTTGGCGGAAGATGCCGAGCGCAAGCGGGCAGCCATTGCGCAGCTGTACCCAGGCTCCACCCAGGTGTGGGTGGACAGCGGCCACGGCATTCCGCTGGAGAAGCCCGAGGCCGTGGTCAGCGCAGTTCGCGAGGCAGTGCGGGCCGCCCGTGATGCCCGTGATGTGCAGAAGGTGCAATAGCCGTTTGCGCAGGATGCCGCCATGGTGGATGAGCGGCTGTGCGCGACCCCGCCAGAAGCGGGCCGTGCACCATAGATGGACGCACAGTTGCTATTTATTTCATAGCTGTAAGCCCAATTAAGAAAAGCGCTAGGGACCCTCTGCACGAATCAAGCGGCAAGGGTGCGCTGCGGATCGGGATGGGCTGCAAGGCGCAAAACGCAGCAATAGCCCAGCTATTGCGAGTATTTGCAACGCAGCAGACCGCCCGAGACCGCAGATGCACACGGCGCGCTGATTCGTGCAGAGGGTCCCTAGGGGCCCATTTGATTAGAAAAATGCCCGAGCGCACTGCCCAGGAAGGGGCGGGCGCCGTGCGCGGACAACTACGACCACTCCGCCACCTGGTCCGGCGTCATCCGGTCAGGCTCCACCGCCCTCGACCTGCTCGCCGCCGCCATGGCCGACGCCCCCGCTGGTGCGCCCACTTGGCCGACCCCACACAACTCGCGCGCATCCGCAGCGACCTGTCCATCCTCATTGCACCCGGCGACGCAGACCCGCTGGGTGTAGGCGGCGTTCTGTTGCAGCAACTAGGGCAGCGGTATCGGGATGCCGGTGTGGCCGATGTGACAGTCAATCTGTGCCCAGCGGCGCGGCATGAGAGCTTGAATGAGACGAATCGGGAGGAGGTGACGGGGGATGTCGTCGCCTGGCTGCTGGGGCGTTTGGAGGCGGCGTAGTCGATGCTCGATGTCGTTGCGACGATCTGGCCGATGTCTGTTCTAGGCTGGTTGCTGTCGTTCAAACTGAGCGTTTGAATGTCCGTTAAAGCGGATACCGGACATTGCTAAGTCACCGACCGCCTTGGCGGTGTAATCCCGGGTGAGCAGCTGTTCAGCCGTGACCTCGCCGTGGACCGATCACTTGCGAAACCTGTCCGCTTGACATGGATTTTGCAGGTGAGCATTCCAGTATAGCTATGATTGCGATCAGCTCCCAATAGCCCGTTATCTACTTCATGCGCCGACTGCTCGCAGTCATCCTGTTGCTCTCCTTCTTCTGCCAGGCCTTCGCAACGGCCCGCCAGACGGCTGCGTTCGACCACGATGGGGAGTTCCAGGCGATGCATGCTGAAATGCATCTGGAAGGCTCCGCGCACCACCATGACGAACACGGTGTGATGCACCAAGACGACTCTCTGGAGTCGATTCAGCACATGCTTGCAGAAGCAGGCCCAGGGACCGCAGCACTTTTCCACTTCCCCCAGCTGTCGCTTCCTCTCGACCGCTCGCCCGCACCGGCTGTGACCGCCGAATCCGTCAGCCCGTCCCCTCATCTGGACGGTTTACGACGACCTCCCCGACTGATTTCCTGATCCACCCTTAGCGCCGCGCTTTCCACACGAAAGCGGGGTTGTTCATCGGTGCGGTACTACTTTGATCAGGCGCTGATGCGTCAACGATCCTGGTTTGCCGCCTTTGATCGGTCAGGAATCACGTGCGTTTTGTTATTTCCGGGCTTGCGGTGCGTTGTGCCGCAGGCTGTGCTTTGAGCTGCGTCCTCGTTGGCGCTGCGGTTGCGCAGTCCAATACCGCCCCATCGCTTTCAGCCACGGCATCGCCCGCGGCTCCAACACTGGCACAAGCTACGGAGGCCGCATGGCAGCGTGCCACCCAGGCGAGAGAAGCCGAAGGTCAGACACAGCGGGCTGCTGCCGAACGGGCGGCTATCTCCAGTCTGTGGGCTGCGCCCCCCGCACTGGAGTTTTCCTACCGAGACGACCGCTGGCAAGCCTCGGCTGGACGGCGGGAATCCGAGGCCGGTCTTGTCTGGCCGTTGTGGTTGCCCGGACAGCGAAATGCACGCGGCGCCGCCGTTGATGCCGACGTAGAACTCTCCCGAGCTGCCGTCCAAGCGGGGCGCCTACATTTCGCGGGCCTGGTGCGAGAAGCTGCCTGGGGCATTGCAGCCTCCAGGACCGAGGCCGACCTGGCTGATGCCCAAGTGCGATCTCTTCAGGAGATACCCAGGCACCCACGGGAGCCACTGCGGCCCAGGAGGCCTATTGAACGCTGCGCCGACCATTTAACTCTCACCCTTTCCCGTAGGCATTAGTGCGCCGCCTGCCCAAGCGCGCCGTATTACGCAATTTCTCATCCAAACGAAACGCAATGACCATCAAGACCAAACTCTCCCATCTGACTGGGGGTGCTTTGATGCTGGCCGCATCTGCACTCTTCGCTCCTACGGCAATGGCCCATGGTTCTGCCGCCCCCATGCACGGTGGGGTTGTGCAGACCGCCGCGGACTTGTCGTTTGAGCTGGTTGCCACTGCCGAAGGCGCGGAGATCTACATCCAGGACCACGGCAAAGATTCGGATGCCTCGCGGTTCGACGGCAAACTGACGGTGCTCAACGGTGCAGAAAAGTCCGAAGTGTCCCTGAAACCAGCTGGCGCAAACAAGCTGGAGGCCAAGGGCGTGAAGTTGGTCAAGGGCACAAAGGTGGTTGCGCTGATCACGACCAACAGCAAAAAGACCGTCACTGTACGATTCACGGTGAAGTAAGGCCCATGGCGCGCGGCTCTCTGTCCTTGCCTGCACTGCGAGGCGGTCTGCTGGCCTTGCTGGCCGCAGCCTTGTTTGGCATCAGCACCCCGCTGGTTCAACGGCTGGGTGCTGGGCTGGGGGCGTTCACGACGGCTGCGCTGCTGTATGCAGGGGCTGCTGTCGTTGGTGCCTTGTCCCTGCGGACCGCTGCCCACGAGGCAAGGTTGCAAAGATCCGACGCCTGGCGCCTCATCGGCATGGCGGGGTTTGGCGCTGCCCTAGGTCCTGTCGCCCTGTCCTGGGGTCTGCAACACACGAGTGGCGCCAGCGCGTCGCTCATGCTCACGCTGGAAGCGCTGTTCACAGCCACTCTGGCGTGGTGGTTGTATAGCGAGACCATGGACCGCCGTGTGTGGGCAGCCATGCTTCTTTTGCTGGCCGGTGGCATGGCTTTGGTCATGGACCAGGGCCTGCAGGGCGGCACGCAGCTGCTCGGTCTGCTTGCCGTGCTACTGGCGACGGTGGCCTGGGGCGTGGACAACACCCTGTCCCGGGGACTGGCCGAGCGCGATCCCAGCCAGGTCGTAATGGCAAAGGCCTCGCTGGGAGCCGCTGCGACAGCATGTCTTGCCATGGCGTGGGGCGAGCCTTTGCCCACCCTGACGGCAGCTCTAGGGCTCTTTGCCGTGGGGGCCACGGGGTATGGCTTGAGTCTTCGGTTCTACCTTCTAGCGCAGCGGGCTTTTGGGGCGGCGCGGACTGGCTCCGTGTTCGCCTTTGCACCTTTCATCGGTGCGGCTGTAGCGTTCGGCTTCGGTGAACGGTCTGCGGGGTGGCTGATGCTGCTCGGTGGTCTTCTGATGCTTGCGGGGGTGCTGCTGCATTTGGCTGAAAGTCACGGGCATGAACATGCGCATGACCCGCTGGAGCATGAGCATGCCCACCGTCACGACGATGGACACCATACGCACTCCCATGACGTGATGCCCACTGGGAGCCATAGCCATGTGCACTTTCACGAGCCGGTGACTCATGCCCATCCCCACGCGCCCGATGTGCACCATCAGCACAGGCATTGACTCATTGAGCGGTACCGAGACAGCGGCTAAGGAAATTTCATGATGAAAAAATCAATGCTCTTGTCAGCTGCTGCGCTGACATTCCTTGCGATCTCCGGCTGCAGCACACCTGTCTACGAGGACCGGTACGCTTGGTCCGAAGGCTGGAGGGTCGGCAAAGTGACCAAATTAATCCAAGCGGACGAATTCTTGAAGGTGAGCGGCTCTCGCTGCCGGCAAATGGAGCTCGGCCCCACCGACCAGATTGCAGTCATCCGATGGCGGGAAGTCACCCGAACCCGTGGGCACTTCGCCAGAGTTGACGCGGGCTCCGGCATGGCCGTGGGCGATGAGGTTTACTTCAACGCGTGGAAGTGTGACCAACCTCCAATAGTGCCGAAGGCCCCGCGTGGGGCCAAGGCGGGGCAAACGCCGTAGAGACTGACGAGGAGCCTCAACGAGACGGACTCTTTCTGACCGTGCCTGCGTACACCACACTGCCCGCATCGCGATACTGCAATTCCTCCCCCACGCGCACCACGTCAAAGCAGACGGGCGAGACCTTGCTGACCTCGGGCAGCAGCAGGCAGAGTTGGTTGTTCTGCGTGCTCCAGCGTCCGGCGCGTGTGCGGCCGTTTTCTGAACGCTCTAGGCGGCCGTCCAGGAAATAGTCATGCCCCCAATGGCGTCCGTCGGTGACATGGTGCCCGCCCAGCGTGGCGCGGATCTGCGCGGTGGTCAGTTTCGTTTCCGGGGGCGCCGCGCAGGCCAACGGAGCAAGCGTCATGCACAGGAAATGCGCTCACAACGCCTTGGTAAAGCGGCTGAGCCACCGCCTAGCACCCGCCGTCATGCGGCCATACTCGGGGGCCAATTGTGGGTTTCTGCCTAGCAGGACTTACACCAAGCATGGAGCGCGTTGTACATCACCATGCCATGCCCTAGCATCTCAAGGTCATCGCTGAAGGTCTTGCACAGGCCAAGCGACAGCGCCTAGAGGCCCGCAGACTGCGGCGCCAGGTCCAGCCTGGATGTGTCTGCGCCCCGCACGATCACGGTCAGTTGCTGTAGGGCGGGATCGGTGAGTTCGTACTTCTTGAGAAAGGCGTCAAAGCTGCACAGGTCACCGTCGTGGGTCAATTCGACGCCGCGCACGTCGTAGGGGATCGCTCCCGTGTCCTGGGCCACCTGAAGCACCGAGGCTGTAGGCTTATAGAGGAATTCCGGCTCTTTGTCGATGAACCGGGCAATCAGCCAGGGGCAGGCAATGCGGTCGATCTTGGGCCGCTCGCGGGTGACCCATTTCATGCGGCACCTCCTTGCGTTTCCAGAGGCAGGGCAGCGGCTTGCCAGGCCTCGATGCCGCCCACGTGGTAGCGCGCGTTCATGCCGCGTGCCCGCAGCGCCAGGAACGTAGAGCGGCCAATGTCCTTGCCGCGCAAGCAATACAGCCGCACAGGTTTCGTGGCGTCCAGTTCCTGGCTCCACTCCAACACGCGCGACGGATCGCGCGAGGACACTCCGGCAATGACCTGCGGGCTCTGCAGATAGTCCTCCTCAAGTCGCAAGTCAAACGCACCTGCCGCACCGGCCAGCGCAGAGCCTGTGTCGATGCCAAATGCCAACGCATCCGCCTCGACAGCAGCGCCTTAGCGCTTGTAGACCTTGTCCCACTGGATTTCGCCATGTAGGCATCCACATAGGCGCCCGCCTTGGCCCCGAAGTCCAGTTGGTACGCATGCTCGTACATGTCCAGCGCCAGTACGGGCGTTGCGCCGGCCAGGAGGTGCGTGTGGGTCGGCCGCCCAGTGGTTGATGAGGCGGCTCTCGCGGGAGGACCAGGACAGCAAGGCCCATCCCGATCCGCCCCCCATGGCCTTGGCCAGCCCAGTGAACTGGCTGCGCCAAGCGTCCACGGAGCCAAAGTCACTTCGTCAACGAACGCCAGCACACCAGGATGTTTGCCATGCTTCTCGAAGTACGGCGCGGGAATCACGGTGAGCAAGTAGCAGGGCATAAAGGTTGCCAACGCCGCGACGACCGCGCCCCAGAAGCCGCTGATGAGGAAGCCGATAAATCCTGTCGTGATAACCACCGGGCCGGGGGTGATCATGGCCACGGCCACGGCGTCCACGAACTGGCGATCCGTGAGCCATGCGTACTCCTTAACCACGGGAGTGGTACTGCACTTGGCGGAAGGCCATGGTCACGAGCACACACACGAAGTGCTTGAGCATGAGCATGCCCACCGGCACGACGATGGGCACCATTCACATGTGCACGATGTGATGCCAAAGGGCAGCCACAGTCACAAGCACACCCATGAACCTATGACCCACGCCCATCCCCATGCTCCTGACGTGCACCATCAACACGTTCACTGAACCCCCGGTATTTTTTTGTCTGCTCCCCCGAGGTCACTTGACCGTCAGGTCGGCGACCAGGCGAGCCTTGTAAGCCCTTTCCCGAATTGCATCCTCGCCGTCAGTCGCCCATACAAACGTGCTCTTCCATGCCCAAACCGTTCCATCGATCCGAAGAAATCGTAGGTCACCAGCTTTACCATCCACGGTTGCGACTTGACGCTCTCCTTCGAAATCCAAGGTGAACGTATGCGTTCCTGGCTTCAACTTGAAGCGCACCATCGTGTTGGGGAGAGTCTCGGCGGCCATTTCGTTATCCGCGCTGATCTTCACAAACCGCCCGCCATCTCCCCAGTTGCGCCGTACGACGTAGACGGTGAGCGCATTCGGATCGGGAGTAAAGCGCTTCGCCTGAGCGTCGGCATTCAGGCTGGGGGCGGGTACCCGAGTGCACGCGACTACTCTGCCCTTACTGGTCTTGTAGCAGTATGGCGCTTCGGCGGAGGGATCGGCCCCAGTAGAGGTAGCACAACCCGCCAGCAGGCTAGCTGCCAGCACAGAGCTGAGGATCACGGAGAGGCGGCGGGTGCCTGAATATGTAGGTATTTTTGTCATGGATCTGTTTTTTTGCTGTGGAGGTTGTTGCGTATTGCCTGAAGCTTCATCAGCGACCCCGGTACCGTCACCCACGGTCTGCCTCCTTGGATTGCATATGGCGGCACCGCGATTTCGGTGTTTTTCGGTGTTTGAAACGCATTGCCTGTCGATCCCTCAGTCTCTTGGCCAGGCGTCGGCTGTACTTGATTTTTATGTCCATTGGCGGATGGCGTTTGAGCCAGATACGCCGCAGCCTCCAAAACACAAACACGGAGGTCAACAAGCCGATCCAAATCCAGAACAGTTTGGCAAAAGGCGCGACCTGTGCCGCCTGCATTGACATGGATCGCTCCTTTGTGCCTCCAGCAAAGGCATATTGCCGATGGGCTGACCGAACTCGCCGCTATGTAGTCAGTTGCTTTGACGTGAACGGACTGCTGAAAGTGGATCAACACTGGGGCGTCGCGAGGGCGATCCCCCCAGCCAGGCTTCGTATTACTTCAGCGTGAAACGAACAGAGGCAACCGACTTGCCGGCCTTCGAGACAGCGACGACGGCTTTGGTACCGGCGGGGACTTTGAAGCTGCCCGTGGCTTCCAGCTTGCCGTCACCGGCTTGGAGCTGGACATCCTGTTTCTCGCTGCCTGCCAGCAGCGTGACCTTGGCGGTCATTCCCGCCACGGCAACTGGCTTTCCATGATCGCGCATATAGAGCTGCAGCTTGTCGGCGCTGGCGACGAGTTCGTACTCGACCTCCTTGGCTTCGGCGACAGCACCACCGTGCATCGGTTTGATGTCGTGACCATGGTTGTCAGCAGCGAACGCCGTGCCGCAGGCCGACACCGCCACTGCGAGAATGAGTTGGGAGAGTTTCATGACATTTCCTTTGGGGTTGGAGAAAAGGGAAGGTCCCGCGATCAGCGAGCGGGACCGTTTCAACTACACGGGAGCGGACACGTCCGGGGGATGCGAGGGCTCAGCAGACACGTCCTCATCTTCCTCGTCGGGCCGGTGGGCCAGACGGTAAAGAATCGGCAGCACGAGAAGCGTGAGCAGCGTGGACGAAAGAATCCCGCCGATCACTACGGTGGCCAGGGGACGCTGGACTTCAGCGCCGGTGCCCGTCGCAATGGCCATGGGAATGAAGCCCAGCGAGGCCACCAGGGCAGTCATCAGCACGGGGCGCAACCGGGTCAACGCGCCATCCCGGATCGCTTCGTCAAGTCCAACGCCGCCCTGCCTCAAGCTGCGGATATAGGAAATCATCACCAGCCCGTTGAGCACTGCCACCCCAGAGAGCGCGATGAAGCCAACGGCCGCGGAGATGGACATCGGGATATCCCGAAGCCAAAGCGCCAGAATGCCCCCCGTCAAAGCGAACGGGATGCCTGTGAATACCAGCAAACCGTCCTTGGCATTGCCGAACATTGCGAACAGCAGCACGAAAACCAGCAGCAGAGACACAGGCACAACGATCTGCAGGCGCTTCGTGGCCGATTGCAGGTTCTCGAAGGTTCCACCCCAGCTCGTCCAGTAGCCGGTAGGAATCTTGATCTGGGCCAGGCCTTGCTCGGCCTCTGCCACAAAGGAACCCACATCGCGCCCGCGCACGTTGGTGCTTACGACGATGCGCCGCTTGCCGTTTTCGCGGCTCACCTGGTTGGGGCCGGGTGCAAGTTCGAAAGTCGCGACCTCGCCCAAGGGGATGAAGTTCGTCTTGGCCTCCGTGCCACTGGCAGAACGCGGCAGCGGAATAGGGAGCCGTTTCATCCCTTCCAGGTCGTTACGCAGGGTCTCAGGCAAGCGAACCAGGATGTCAAACCGGCGGTCTCCCTCGAACATGGTGCCCGCCTCGCGACCACCGATGGCGGTGGCCACGGTGTCTTGGATGTCGGCGACGTTAAGGCCATAGCGTGCAGCCTTCTGGCGGTCGATGTTCACCGTGAGCATCGGAAGGCCTGTTGTTTGCTCGACCTTCACCTCGGATGACCCCTGGATCTTCTGCAGCATTGCGGAGACCTCTTCGGCGGACTTGTTCAACACGTCCATGTCGTCACCGAAAATCTTTACCGCCACGTCGCTTCGCACACCCGAAATCAGCTCGTTGAAGCGCAACTGAATGGGCTGGGAGAACTCGTAGTTGTTGCCAGGAATTTTGCCCAGGACTTCCTGAATTGCGGCAAGCAACTCGTCTCGGGTCTTGCGCGGCTCAGGCCATTCGTCCACGGGCTTGAGCATGATGTACCCGTCCGAAATGTTCGGCGGCATGGGGTCCGAGGCAATCTCCGCAGTACCGGTTCTGGCGAAAATGCGCTCGATCTCGGGGAATTTCTCTTTCAAGGTCCTTTCAATCTGCTGCTGCATTTGGACTGACTGGGAAAGGCTGGTGCCTGGGATGCGCAGCGCCTGGATCGCAAAGTCGCCTTCATTGAGATTGGGTACAAACTCGCTGCCCATACGCGTGGCGATCAACCCGCACAAGATCACCGCAACTGCAGCTGCGGTCAGTACGACCGCCTTGGCGGCCATGACACGGTCGAGCAGTGGACCATACAAGCGCTTGGCATGGCCCAGCAGGAAGTTTTCCTTCTCGCTGACCCGATTGCCGATGAACAGGGCCACCGCTGCGGGGATGAATGTCACCGACAGAACCATGGCGCCCAGCAGTGCCGCGACCACCGTGAATGCCATGGGGTGGAACATCTTCCCTTCAACGCCTGTCAGCGCGAAGATGGGCAGGTACACCACCATGATGATGAGCTGTCCGAACAGCAATGGACGCCTTGACTCCTGGGATGCCAAAAACACCTCATGGAAGCGCTCAGCCCGCGTCAGTGGCCGACCGTGGTGCGCTTGTGCATGGGCAAGTCTCCGTACGCAGTTCTCAACGATCACCACCGCTCCGTCGATGATGATGCCGAAGTCCAACGCTCCCAGGCTCATCAGGTTGGCGCTCACCTTGTACTGAACCATACCCGTGAAGGTAAAAAGCATCGACAAGGGGATGACCATTGCCGTGATGATGGCGGCACGGATGTTGCCCAGAAAGAGGAACAGGATCACGATCACCAGAACCGCGCCTTCCAGCAGGTTCTTCTTCACCGTACTGATGGCTTTGTCAACAAGCACGGTACGGTCGTAGACAGTCACCGCGTGCACCCCCTCTGGGAGGCTCTTGTTGACTTCCAACATCTTCTTGTCCACCGCCTGCGAGACAGTCCGGCTGTTCTCGCCGATCAGCATGAACACCGTGCCGAGGACCACTTCGCGTCCGTTGTCTGTTGCAGCACCTGTGCGCAGTTCCCGGCCAAGGCCAACTTCTGCCACGTCGCGAACGCGCACAGGAACACCGTTGGCGCTGCTGAGGATCACGTTACCGATGTCTTCCAGCGACTTCACCTGACCAGGTGCACGAATCAGATACTGCTCGCCACGCTTTTCGATATAGCCCGCGCCCACATTGCCGTTGTTGCGGTCCAGCGCAGTGACCACATCCTGCAGTGTCACGCCGAGAGAAGCCAGGCGTTCAGGGATGGGCGCGATCTGGTATTCCTTGGCAAAGCCGCCAATGGAATTGATCTCGGTCACGCCAGGAACATTTCGCAGCTGTGGCTTGATGATCCAGTCCTGAATCTCGCGCAGGTCTGTCGCGGTATAGGGCGAGCCGTCGGGCTTCTTCGCCCCGTCCTTGGTTTCGACAGTCCAGAGATAGATTTCGCCCAGGCCGGTCGAGATGGGCCCCAGCGCTGGCGTGATGCCGGCAGGCAGCTTGTCGCGCGCCTCCTGGATGCGCTCGTTGACGAGCTGGCGAGCAAAATAGATGTCGGTTCCGTCTTTAAAAATGACGGTCACCTGCGACAGACCGTACCGCGAAAGCGACCTGGTCTGCTCCAGGTTTGGCAGGCCAGCCATGACCGTCTCAATGGGGTATGTAACCCGCTGCTCAGTCTCCAAAGGCGAGTAGCCTGCGGCCTGGGTGTTGATCTGAACCTGGACGTTCGTGATGTCAGGGACCGCATCGATAGGCAGCTTTTGGTAGCTGAAGACGCCAAGCGCCGCCATGCCCAGGGCCGCTAGAAGCACCAACCATCGCTGTTCGATCGAGAATCGAATGAGTTTTTCAAACATGTATGCGCTCCGCGATCAGTGCGTGTGTTCGGCAGATCCCTTGCCGAGTTCAGACTTCACGACGAAGCTGCCGGTCGAGGCGTAGGGCATACCGGCTTTGAGACCCGAGAGGACTTCGACCCGCTTGCCATCGCTTCGGCCCAGCTTCACGGGTTGAGCGATAAAGCCTCCATCAACCTTGAGGAAGACCACCGGCTTTTCCCCGACGTTTTGGACGGCGTCGGCCGAGATGGTTACAGGCGCTGCCGTTTCTTCGGACACCACCTCAACATTGACAAACAGGCCGGGACGCCAAGCGCCCTTGGGGTTGTCAAGAACCACGCGGGCTTTTGCCGTGCGGGTTTGCTCGCCAATGAGCGCTCCTACAAAAGCGACAGTGCCTGTAGCGGAGGCGTCAAAGGCGGTGGCCTTGATCGTGACCTTTTCGCCCACACGAACCGATGGCAGATCTTTCGCCGGAACATTGATCTCAGCCCACACCTGGGAAAGGTCCGAGATGGTGAAAACCGCAGCATCTTCCTTCACGGCTTCGCCGAGACTAAGGTGCTTCTCGATGACAATGCCATCAAAGGGCGCTCGCAACTCGATACGGTTCAGTCCTGCTACCGACGAGGCGGACAGGCCCATCGCGCTCAGTTTCTGATTGGCGTTGGCTACTGCGACCTCTGCTTCGCTCAAGGCCTGCTTGGCCTGCAGGTAGTCCTGCTCGGCAGACACCTTCTGCTCCCACAGCTTTTTTTCTCGCTCGTAGGTGGTCTTTGCCAGCGATAAGCGCTTTTGGGCCGTCTGCAGCTCGCTGCGTTGCTCGGAAGCAGTCGGGCTCGCGATCACCGCCAAAACTTGCCCTTTCTTGACCACTTGGCCCAAGCTGGCATTGACGCTTTCCACGACTCCCGCAAGCCGGGGAACAACGTGAGACGTGCGATCTTCGTTCAAGCGTATCTCCCCGGGAAGGAGCAACGCCGTCTTGATGTTGGCTTTCACAGCAGCGTCCAGGCTGATGGATGCAGCCTTTATCTGGGCATCGGTCAGTTCGATCTTTCCTTCTTCCTTGCTCATCACGAACATGAAAGGCTCTGTGGCAGTCTGCGCAATGATCTCGATGTCGAAAGCATGGGGTTCAGCAACGATCTCTCGGCTGACAAGACTGTCTTTTTCAGCGGCAAACGTCAGTTTCTGCTTTTCATCTGTCGGGCGGGTCACAGTTGCCGTGACCGTTGCAGCATTCAGGGGCAGCGGTTTATCTTTGTCGGACAGCCAGATTCGCAGTCGAGGCTCGCCACCGTCTTCAGACAACAACGCTTCCAAGCTGAAGTCGCCTTCCTTGAACACGGTACCTCCATGTGGGCCCTTGGCTTCGCTCTTTTCGTGGTGTTCACCATCGGCATGCCCCTTGTCATCGTCGTGGCCCTTTTCGCCACCCTTGCCATGGTGCTCGCCGTCGCCGTGCCCCTTGGCCTCGGTGTGGCCGCCGTGACCGTGGCCATCGTCCTCGGTGGCTGCGGCTTTGGGCTTGCCGCCACCTTGCAAGATGAAGGTTCCCGCACCGACCCCTATTGCGAGGACTACTGCAATGGCGATCAGGTGTTTTTTACTGATGGTGGATTTGCTGGAGTTCATGTTCATGGTCATGCTCAGTGTTGCGTTGCGATCAGGCCGGGAACCATGCTGGCCCCGAGCAGGCGGTCGATATCAGCCGCTGCACGGTGTGCTTCGCCAAGGGCTTTGAGGTACTGGGATTTGGCGGTGAAGTAAGTGCGTTGGGCATCGAGCACTTCCAGGAAATTGAACTTACCGTTCTCGAACCCAATGGTGGCGGCGTCATAGGCCGACTTCGCACCGGGCAGAACTTCCTGCTGCAGTGACTGAACCTCTGCGGTGATCGTGGAAAGGCGCTCTCGTGCCTGCGCCACTTCGCTGTGCAGGCGCACGGTGGCTGCTTGCAGCTCATCGCGGGCCTTGTCCTCAAGTTTCAGCGCCTCCAGGAGGTTGCCTTGGTTGCGGTCGAAGACGGGAAGAGGCACAGAGACCCCGAAAAGAAGGACGTTGCGCTGCGTCTCGTTGCTGCGCTGCATGCCGAAGCTGACGGTGACATCGGGGACGCGCTTGCTTTGTTCCAGGGCGGTCAATGCCTTGCGCCGATCCACCTCGATCCGCGCAAGTACCACGCCTGGCGCAGAAGAAATCAGGGGCTGGAGATCGGCGATGCTCGGGACCGAGGGCAGGTTCTCGGCCTTGCCCTCCAGCACGGTGTAAGGCGCATCGATCCGTCCCAACAGCGCGAACAGGCGGGACAGAGCATTGCGTTGTTCGCTCGCGGCCTGGGCGAGTTCGACGCGAACGCCGGCTTCTGCAACCCGGGCCTTGGACTCTTCCACAGGGGATACTTTGCCAGCGGCTACACGCTTTGAGACGGTATCCGTTGAGGATTTGGCCAGCGCTGCGCTGTCTCTGGCCAGTACCAATCGATCCTGCGCAGTCAGAACATCAAAGTAAGCGGCAGCGACATTGGCCCGCACGGTGGCTTGCAGCTCGGCGAGTTGGGCTTGTGCTTGCTCGCGCGTTTTTTCGGCCGCCTTGGTGCGTGCTGCACGCTTTCCGCCCAATTCCAAGGGAAGATTGAGTTGCCAGCTTTGCGTACGTGTTTTGGAGCGTGTGTCTTCCAGCGAGTACGCGAGCTCTGGATTGGGGCGCGAGCGTCCTTGAAGAACCTGTCCTTCGGTTGCCTCCCATTGGCGCTTTGCCGCAGCCACCTCCGGATTTCCCTCCAGGGCCAGTTCGATGGCCTTGGCCAGCGACAAAGGCTCAGCTGCGGCCGCTGCAGCAGACTGAGGTGCTCGTTCGCCAACGGCTGGCCCTGGTGGCAGGCCCTGGGAAAAGGCACCGCCCGAGGCGCTCAGCCATATAGCTGCGGCGCCTGCCGCGAGCTTGATCTTTCTACCGCCGCGCCATGCGTGCGGCATCTCTTGAAGGTAAGTACCCTTGAACATCCGATTCTCCAGTGATTTCAAAACACGAGGGAATCGGCGGACTGGCAACCGTGCAGCTGCCTGGCAACTCGTCAGTCACTCCAGCTGCAACACACGCAACTGCTTCGGCCGCGATGGCGGACAAGACTGAAAAAGAAAAGTGAGATGCCCCCGCCGATCAGGCGAGGACGGACCACTGAGGGCGGTCAGGGGGCGTGGGCGTTACAGCCAGCAGGCGCTGGCCTGGGGAAGACTCCACACGGCTGTCATGGGAAAAGGCTGGCTTTGCATCTGACCAGCTCAAGGCCCCGATACCCGCGCCATGGCAAACTGAACAGTCAACATCAAATGCACCTGCACCCTGGCTGGACTTTTCGGCCTGACCATTCCCGCCTTTGGCTTCATGCTGGTGTTCGTGATGCCCCAAATGCTGCGACTGCGAGGTTGAGCTCTCATGCATGCAATAAGCAGCCACCGCAGACCAGCTGAACTGGAACGGAAGCAATGCAAGCATAAGAACGGCGATCAAGCGGCGCATTTTTGAAGTCTAGCATGCGTCATGAAGGGCGTACTGAGGCTTGGATGGCCGCTGAAGGGCACTGGGTTGGGAAATCAGCGAGCGCCGCCGTTCATGTCCAGAAGCGCCTTCTTTTCAGCTGCCGACATGTTGAGAAATTCCTGTTGGACCTGCTCACGCGTCTTTGTTGAGCCTGTTGCTTTGACTGGCAGCGCACCCCCGCGCGAAAGGACTGCCAGCGTGCCATCCTTGCGCGCTACTTCGACAGCCTGAAGCACATCGCCACGGGACATTGCGCTTTGCATGTGGTCGGGATGTGTGGTCATGCCCACTTCGCCACCAGCAGGATGGTACAGCGACGAGGCAGATGAAAATCCTGGAGCCGCAATTGTGAAGGCGATCAGAGTGAGGGCGAGGGGTTTGCGAACAGTCATGGTGTTGTCCCTTGATATCAGTTAGCCCTCGGCGATCTGCCGGGACTATGCCTTTCGACACGGAGACACTGTAAAAATCCGCGCGCGACACGGCGCCAACAGCCAGATAACAAATTCGTAAACTACGAACAGGCCGGATTCTTCGAGAATGGCAGCATGAAAATTTTGCTCATCGAAGACGAAGTCAAGCTGGCCGAGTACCTGCGCAAGGGCCTGGGAGAGGTCGGCTACGTGGTGGACGTTGCACACAATGGGGTGGATGGCCTTCACATGGCTCTGGAAGGCGTGCACGATCTGCTGGTCTTGGACGCGATGCTCCCAGGGATCGACGGCTTCAGCCTTCTAACGGCCTTTCGCAAGACCAAGCAGACTCCGGTCTTGATGTTGACAGCAAGGGTCAGCGTCGAGGATCGGGTATTGGGACTCAAGACGGGTGCCGACGACTATCTGGTCAAGCCCTTTGCGTTTTCCGAACTGAGCGCCCGCATCCAGGTGCTGCTGCGGCGGACCCATGGCGCGCGGGATGCCGCAGAGCCCACGCAACTGCGGTTGGGCGACCTGGAATTAGACCTGGTACGGCGCAAAGCGTCCCGGTGTGGCCAGCGCTTGGAGTTGACTGCGAAGGAGTTTCTGCTGCTGACTCTGTTTCTGAGAAGAAAAGGCGAAGTGCTTTCTCGCACTGAGATCGCTGAGCAGGTGTGGGACATGAATTTCGACAGCGATACCAGCGTAGTGGAAGTCGCGATCCGGCGCCTCCGTACCAAGATCGATGTTCCGTTTGACACTGCGCTGCTCCACACCATTCGCGGCATGGGATACGTGATGGAGGACCGCAACGGATGAAGGAGCTGGCCCAACATCGCTCATTGCGCCAGCGGTTGTCTTGGTGGCTGGCGCTGCAGAGCTTTGCCGGACTCGGGGTGGTCTGTCTGGCGGTGTATCTGGTGACCGAGTTCAACTTTCGTGATCGGCAAGAGGAAACGCTGGCGCAAAAGGAAAACGTCATTCGGCACTTGCTAGTGGATGGCAAGGAGCATGGGGATTCGGAAGACCTTGCGCACAAACTCGATGACTTCCTTGTTGGGCACGGAGATCTGTCGCTCGAAGTCGCGCGGGCGGACGGGATTGTTCTCTACGCCCACACCCGCAACCAGAATGCGAAGACGGTATGGCGCCAACGGCAGTTCGAAGTAGCACAGACTACGGACCAGACTCCCTCAAAGAACTTGCGCGTTCAGCTGTCGCTGGATATCCAAACCGACAACCAGTTGTTGCACCGACTTGCTCTTACCTTGCTGGTCGCAGCCATCGGTGGGGCCGTCGTTGTATCGCTAGGCGGATTCTCCCTGGTCAACTTGGGCCTGGCGCCCGTCCGAAGACTGGCCAGTCAGACGCGCGCAGTGTCGGCTGACAATCTGCATCAACGTCTCGACAGCGCCGAGCAGCCCCTTGAGCTCGTGCCTTTGATCGACCAGTTCAACGCGCTCCTTGCTCGCATTGAGAAGGCCTATTCCCAGATGGAAGGCTTCAATGCGGACGTGGCGCATGAGTTGTGCACGCCTTTGGCCACGCTCATTGCCAACAATGAACTGGCTTTGCTGCGCCCTGAGCAGGCGGATATTCGCGAGGTGCTGGCGTCCAATTTGGAGGAGCTGCACCGCCTGACGGGCATCGTCAATGACATGCTGTTCCTGTCCCAGGCGGATCGGGGTGTGGGAGCACGTCGGGCCCCCGTTGCGACTCTTGCATCAGTGGCTGCTGACGTACTGGATTACCACGAAGCGGCACTGGCCGAGGCTGGTCTCACCGCTAAGGTGGTCGGCGATGCGCATGGCGCTTTCGACGTGCCGTTGTTGCGCCGGGCCCTGTCGAACTTGCTCGGCAACGCCACCCGATACGCGAACCCTGGCTCAATCGTCCAAGTCAACCTCAGAACTATCGATGAGGGCCGTGTGTTGATCAGTGTCACCAACTACGGCAGCACTATCGATCCCGAGCTACTCCCGCAGCTGTTTGACCGATTCTTCCGTGCAGATCCGGCTCGTAGTCATGGGCAGAGTAACCATGGCCTTGGGTTGGCCATAGTAGGAGCTATTGCACGCATGCACCAGGGAAAGCCCTTTGCATCGTCAGAAAACGGGGTAACGAATGTGGGAATCGAAATCCCCCCGAATTGATGTTGTTTTTCGACGGGGTGGGGTCGATCCTGTGCCCCTGCGACTGAGTACGGACCGTTAAGAAATCCGATTTACCCAGGACAAAGCAGCCATGTTCTTTTTGCTGCTTGACTTTAAAGCTACTTGAAGGTTTCCAATTGGGCTATGAAATCAGAAACAAGCACACCTCCCACCACTGTTGACACCTGCTGCTCCTCGGGCTGTTCCAGTACCGCAGCAGTGGTCCCTGCAGCCACAAGCAGCCCGGGCCAGGGCAAGCTGTTCCGAATCGCCACCATGGACTGCAGTGCCGAAGAGTCGGAGATTCGTCGGGCGCTGGAGCCGCTTGAGGGAATCCGCTCGTTGGGTTTCCAGCTCGGCGCGCGCACGCTGAAGATCGATGCGGAGGATCGCGCCTTGCCCCTTGCGCTCGATGCCATCCGCAAGGCGGGTTTCGATCCACAGCCCGTGGTCACTGCGGCAAACACCCAGGGTAGCCAAGGCCGGGTGTTTCGCATTGCGACCATGGACTGTAGCGCCGAGGAGGCGGAGATTCGTCGGGCGCTGGAGCCTCTGGATGGGATTCGTTCTCTGGGTTTTCAGCTGGGCGCGCGGACGCTGAAGATCGATGCAGAGGAAGGCACCTACCCGTTGGCACTCGATGCCATCCGCAAAGCGGGCTTCGATCCGCAGCCAGTTCCAGGCGCCAATGGCTCCGAGGGCGGACAGGCGGGCGAACCAGCCGAAGGCGACGACCATGGACATGGTTTTGCAGGCGGCATCTCCCGGCTGGTAGCCGCGCTGGTGTTCGCCACGGGGGCTGAGGTCCTCTCGTTCTTTGCTCCCGACCAGATGGCCTGGAAAGTGGCCGGCATGGCGATTGCCGCTCTGGCTATCTGGCTGGCCGGCATCGACACCTACAAAAAAGGCATTGCGGCGCTGCTGCGCGGCAAGCTGAACATCAATGCGCTGATGTCGGTGGCCGTCACCGGCGCATTCCTCATTGGTCAGTGGCCAGAAGCCGCGATGGTGATGGCTTTGTACGCGATTGCGGAGCTCATCGAAGCCAAGGCAGTGGACCGGGCCCGAAACGCTATCAAGGGCTTGCTGGAACTGGCGCCCGAAGAGGCTTTGGTACTGGGCACCAACGGAGCATGGACCGCTACACCGGTGGCTTCGGTGGCCATCGGAGCGACCGTGCGCATCAAGCCGGGCGAACGCGTGCCGCTGGACGGTAAGGTGACCAAGGGCAATGGCGCCATCAACCAGGCCCCCGTGACTGGCGAGAGCATCCCCGTGGACAAGGCACCTGGCGACCAGGTGTTCGCCGGCACGATCAACGAGACTGGTGAGCTGGAGTTCGAGGTCACAGCCTTGTCGAGCAACACCACCCTGGCCAGGATCATCCAAGCCGTTGAGCAGGCGCAGGGCACGCGCGCTCCGACGCAGCGCTTTGTGGATCGGTTCGCCTCCATCTACACCCCCGCAGTCTTCGCCATTGCCGTGGCGGTGGCGGTCCTCACTCCTTTCCTGATGGGACTTACCTGGCTGGAGGCGCTCTACAAGGCCCTGGTCCTGCTGGTGATCGCCTGCCCATGCGCTCTGGTCATTTCCACGCCGGTCACGGTGGTCAGCGGATTGGCCGCGGGAGCGCGCCGTGGGATCTTGATCAAGGGCGGAACCTACTTGGAAGATGCCCGGCTTCTGAAGGCGGTGGCGCTGGACAAGACCGGCACCATCACCGAAGGCAAACCCAAGCTGGTGAAGTGGCAGGTGTGGGGTGCCGGTGACGAGGCAGCAGTCCAGCAGATGGCTGCCAGCCTGGCGGCTCGTTCCGACCACCCGGTTTCCAAGGCGATTGTCCAGGGCTTGGATGTAAAGGGTCCAGAAGCAGAAAGCTTCAAGGCCTTGCCTGGGCGCGGCGTCGAAGGCATGGTGAATGGTGTGCGCTTGATGCTGGGCAATCACCGACTGATCCATGAGCTAGGACTGTGCGGTCCGGAGCTGGAGGCGGAGCTGGCCACCCATGAAAAACAAGGCCGCACGGTAACCCTCCTGGCTGACGATTCAGGCGTCCTGGCGCTGTTCGCGGTAGCGGACACCATCCGTGAGACATCGAAACAGGCCATCGTCGATCTCAAGGCACTGGGTGTGACCTCGGTGATGCTGACCGGCGACAACACGGCCACCGCAAAAGCCATCGCGGCGCAGGCCGGCATTGATGACGCCCGTGGAGATCTGCTGCCCGAAGCCAAACTCGACGCCATCAAGGAAATGCAAAAGCGCTATGGCGCCACCGGCATGACCGGCGACGGCATCAACGATGCGCCGGCGCTGGCGCAGGCCGACATCGGTTTTGCCATGGGTGCGGCGGGAACCGACACGGCCATGGAAGCAGCCGATGTGGTCATCATGAACGATGACCTGCAGCGCGTCGCCGAGACGGTGCGTCTATCCAAGCGCACCCACGCCATTCTCTGGCAGAACATCACCTTGGCATTGGGCATCAAGAGCGTCTTCCTGGTGATGGCGGTCGTTGGCACGGCCACCATGTGGATGGCGGTCTTCGCGGATATGGGAGCGAGCTTGCTGGTGGTGGGCAATGGCCTGCGCCTTCTTCGAAGGGTACGAGGGTAGCCAGACCGCATAGTTGGCTGAACATGCTCACTTCCACGAGCTAGTTTCGGCGCTATGAGCCGACCGCCTTGGCTCTTGAGCGGAAGCGTTGGCCACACAAAAAAACCAAGACTTCATACTATCCACTGCAATACGCACCAAAATGACAACGGCCATTTCGGGAAGTCTGTTGCGGGAGGTCGCCCGTTTGTTCACACAATCGCAAAGTAGGTCAGTGGAACGCAACAGCAAGATGAACAGCCAATGCAATCTGCTCGCCGAACTGGAGCGCTCCGGGACGCTTGCGATGACTGAACTGGGCAGGCGGGTTGGACGCGAAAAAAGTTGGGTGTCGCGTTCTGTTGACGCACTGGCGACCCGTGGTCTGGTCGTCAAGGAGCCCAATCCCGCCGATTCCCGGAAATGGTTGGTCACGCTCACCGACGAAGGGTTTCAGTCAGTCAATCATTGGAATGCTGCCCTGGATGACCACGCAGTGCAATTGCTTGCCTGCATGAGTGAGCGGGATCGTGCCGCAGTCGAGAAATCCCTTCTGTTGTTGTTGACGGCCCTGAGAGAAGACCAATCAGTCTACTGACTGATTCCTTCAATCAAGGATTTCGGATGCAAGCCGCCACCCCTGACCGATGCTGGCGCCTTTTGGACTGCGTACCTCGATGGTCGAGCCAGGGTGTGTGATTTTGGAGCGTGCCACTCATCACGGCCATTGGGGCGAATCGCATTTCCCGAGCCGCCACTCGCCATGCAAATAGGAGTGGATTTAGCCGGCTTATATTTCAATAATTGGTGTATTATTGAGAAATGAATGAGCCTGAAGTTGTCCGCTCGCTTGCAGCGCTTGCTCAAGAGGTACGCCTCCGTGTCTTCCGCGCACTCGTCGTGGCAGGCAAGGATGGTCTCACCCCTGGCGCAATCTCCGAGCAGCTGGGAGTAGCCTCCAACACCCTGTCGTTTCACCTCAAAGAGTTGGCCCATGCTGGCCTGGTGAGCCAGGAGCGCCACGGGCGCAACCTGGTGTATCGCGCCTCGTACCAGACCATGAACGGTCTGCTGGCCTACCTGACAGAAAACTGTTGCCAGGGTGCGCTATGCCTCACTGAAGAGGCCGCCTCCTGCAACTGCTGAGGGTTCCCTGTAGGGCAATCCATGCCCCAAGCGCCTGTGCGCTCAGCCCAGATTCACCTATCTCACCACCATTGACCCTGGAGTTCACCATGAGCGCAACCCCACAACCCTTGAAAGTTCTCTTTCTTTGCACACACAACTCGGCGCGCAGCATCCTGGCCGAAGCGCTGCTCAATGACATGGGTGCCGGTCGGTTCAAGGCCTACTCCGCTGGGAGCAGCCCACGCGACAACCAGCAGCCCAACCCCCTCGGACTGCAGGTGCTGCAAAAAGCAGGCATTTCCACCGAAGGCCTGCGCAGCAAGAGCTGGGATGAGTTCGCCACGCCCGACGCGCCCCAGATGGACCTGATCATCACGGTGTGCGACAACGCGGCGGGCGAGGTCTGCCCCATCTGGCTAGGCCACCCCGCCACAGCGCACTGGGGCTATGCAGACCCCAGCGAGGGCGACGGCACGGACGAGCAGCAACTTGAAGCCTTCCGCCAGACGCTGCACGCCATGAAGCGTCGGCTCGAACTGCTGGTTAGCCTTCCCGAAGACAAGCTGGCCAAGGCGGTGCTTCAGACCACCGCTCGCCAACTGGTCACAAACTGAGAAACGGGATGCAGAAATCCAGCATGAGCGTGTTCGAGCGCTACCTCACCGTGTGGGTGGTGCTGTGCATCGTGGTGGGGATCGGGTTGGGCCAGGTGTTTCCTGGAACAGCACGCGCGATTGGTGCGTGGGAAGTCGCCCGCGTGAACATTCCGGTGGGCCTGCTCATCTGGGTGATGATCATTCCGATGCTGCTCAAGGTGGACTTCGCCGCCCTGGGCGAAGTGCGCAACCACATGCGCGGCATCGGGGTCACCTTATTCGTGAACTGGCTGGTCAAGCCATTCTCCATGGCTTTTCTGGGCTGGCTGTTCATACGTCAGTGGTTTGCCCCATACCTGCCAGCTGACCAGATCGACAGCTACATCGCTGGCTTGATCCTGCTGGCCGCCGCCCCGTGCACCGCCATGGTGTTCGTGTGGAGCCGTCTCACGGGGGGCGACCCGCTGTTCACGCTGTCCCAGGTCGCGCTGAACGACAGCATCATGATCGTCGCGTTCGCGCCGCTCGTGGCTTTCCTGCTGGGCCTGTCGGCAATCACGGTGCCGTGGGACACGTTGCTCACCTCTGTCGTCCTGTACATCTTGATTCCCGTTGTGCTGGCCCAATGGTTGCGCCGGGCACTGCTGGCCCGAGGTCAAGCCGTGTTCGACGCTGCGCTGCATCGCATTGGTCCCTGGTCCATTGCTGCGCTACTGCTCACCCTGGTGCTGCTGTTCGCGTTCCAGGGCGAGGCCATCCTGCAGCAGCCCCTGGTCATCGCATTGCTGGCCGTACCCATCCTGATCCAGGTGTTCTTCAACTCGGCACTGGCGTATTGGCTCAATCGCGCAGCGGGAGAAAAGCATGCCATTGCCTGCCCATCAGCATTGATCGGTGCTTCCAACTTCTTCGAGCTGGCCGTGGCGACAGCCATCAGCCTGTTCGGTTTTCATTCGGGTGCGGCCCTGGCCACGGTGGTGGGGGTGCTCATCGAGGTGCCGGTCATGCTGCTGGTGGTCAAGGTCGTGAACTCTTCAAAGGACTGGTATGAATCCGGATCTTCCCAACGTTGATGCCACGCTCTTCGAGCAGGCCGATCTTGAGCGACTGGTGCCCGCACAGCGTTCTACCCATGCACCCCGCATCCTGCTGCTCTACGGCTCTGTGAGAGAGCGCTCCTATAGCCGATTGCTGACCGAAGAGGCTGCGCGACTGCTGCGCGCCCTCGGTGCTGAAACCCGCATCTACGATCCGCGAGGGCTGCCACTGCCGGACGCAGAGCCCGACAGCCATCCGAAGGTGGTGGAGTTGCGAGAGCTGGCCCAATGGGCGGAGGGCATGGTCTGGACCTCACCGGAGCGCCATGGCGCGATGACCGGCATCCTGAAGATGCAGATCGACTGGATACCTCTGTCCGTGGGGGCCGTGCGGCCGACCCAGGGCAAGACCCTGGCGGTGATGGAAGTCTCGGGTGGCTCGCAGTCGTTCAATGCCGTCAATCAGATGCGGGTACTGGGTCGGTGGATGCGCATGATCACCATCCCCAACCAGTCGTCGGTCGCAAAAGCCTTTTTGGAGTTCGACGAAAGTGGCCGCATGAAGCCATCAAGCTACTACGAGCGTGTGGTGGATGTAATGGAAGAGCTGGTGAAGTTCACGCTGCTGACCCGCGATAGTGCAGACTATCTGGTGGATCGGTATAGCGAGCGACGCGAGAGTGCAGACGCGTTGTCAAAGCGGGTGAATCAGCGCAGCATTTGACTGGCAGTGCTCAGGGCGCCGGCAGGCAGCTGGAGTACAGCTCCTCCGTGCGAAGAATCCTTGTCATTTGCTTGATATTGCTGGGCAGCGTTTTCCTGACCCAGACGGTATCGGCAAATCGAACAACCTTAACACTCCAGGCCCCAGATCAAGGAGTGGATCGGCCAATGCAATGGGGTGACACACGCCGTCGGCAGTTAAAAGCGATAGCCGAGCGCCATTTGGCGGAAGCTACGGGAAATTGTCGAGATGAAATCGGCGTTAGAGCAGTTGGTTTCTGTGTGCGCAGGTGACGAACATGCCCATTGCGCGATTCTGGAAAACCTCGCCGCAGACAGTCCCTCGGCCCCCAATCACAGTGCTAGCTTTGTCAAACCGAAGCGTCGCGGTGCCAAGGCCACCCCCGCTCACTCTGGGGTAACCAACAAGCCGACAACCAGTCATTTGGATCTCATGACATGGATGCGTGGCGTACACGTGCATCGGAGCGGGCATTGAACTAGGCCGTGAGGTGGCTTGCAGAGCCATCACCTTGCACCACGATTGCGGCCAGCCCGTACTTGGGCGGGCCACGCTTGTGGCCCACCTGTTTGCATTACTTAGGCGTGGAGCCCGGAGTGGCTTCCTTGTGCGGCATGGCTTCACGCGCATTGGCCTTTTCCTGACCACGGGCTTCGGCCTTGCTGGTGTCCGCAAGGCCAGAGCCTTCACCTCGCGCTGTACCGCCATCCTTGATCTGCTTCACACCGGTTGCAGGACGGGCTTTCTTGTGGTCTTCGCCATGCGCTTGCGCCTTGGAGTTGGTATAGGGCGTGGCTTCCTGGGTGTCGCCAGCGGCGAATGCGGACGATGCTGCTGTCATGGCGAGGGCAATAAGGAGCGTTTTCATGATTTTTCCTTGGTGGGTTGACGTGCGAACAGAAGAACGCCCCCTTTTCTTGAGGGCGTAGCGAGACACTTTTTGCGCTTACTTGGCAGGCTCGATGGCAGTGACGACCATCTTTCCGCCCTCGTTGATCACCATGAAGCGGATCTTGTCGCCGGCCTGCGCCTTGTCGAGCAGGGCCTTGTCCTTGGCTGTGAACACCATGGTCATCCCCGGCATCTCCAAGTGCTTGATGTCGCCATGCTTGATGGTGATTTTTCCGGCGTCCTTGTCGATCTTGCGCACCTCTCCATCGGTCATGGAGGCTGCGGCCGTGGTTGCGGCTCTTCCGGCGTCTCCAGAGGCTTGCGCCGTGGCTGACAACGGCATGAGTGCGGCCAGCGACAACATGGCGCCGATCAAAAGACTGTTTGCGTTTTTCATAGGAACTCCTTGTTCAATCGCGTAGAAGGCTTTTCCGCTTACTTCTTCACCACCGTGACCTGGCCCTTCATGCCCGCGTCGTAATGGCCTGGGTAAAGGCAGGCAAACTTGACTTCACCAGCCTTTGTGAACTGCCAGATGATTTCGCCTTGCTTGCCTGGGGCCAGCGACACTTTGCTGGGTTCGTCATGCTCCATATCCGGGAACTTCTTCATCGTCTCGTAGTGTTCCTTGAGTTCGGCATCGGTGCCCAAGCTGAACTCGTGTTTGACCTGGCCACTGTTCTTGATCACGAACTTGACCGTTTCGCCCTGCTTGACGGAAATCGCTGCAGGCGTGAAGCGCATGGTGTCCGCCATGTCCACGTTGATCGTACGGGTCACCTTGGCAGCTTTGCCGGGCTGGCCAATAGCTGATTCAGCGCTGCCATGGCCGTGGGCGCCGCCGCCGTCGTGACCACCACCGTGGTTGCCACCCGCAAAGCTGTTGAAAGACAGAGCCACCAGGGTTGAGGCAGCGATCAGGGAAAGGGTGCGTTTCATATTTACCTTGGGTTGTTGATGGGGAAAGCAGGCGATCAGTGGCCGCCGTGCGAGGACGGCTTTTTGACCTTGACGACGGTGTCCGAACTGGACTTCTCTTTGCGGGGCATGGATTGGCCGCCTTCCGCCTTGAAGCGGGCAGGCTCCGCCATCGGACCGGTGTACTCGTAGGCCACCGTGCCCTCCGGGTTTTTGTACCAACCCGGGTTTTTGTAGTCGCCCGGCTTCTGGTCGCGGCGTACTTTGAGGACGCTGAACATTCCGCCCATTTCGACCGAGCCGAACGGGCCTTCTCCGGTCATCATCGGGATGGTGTTGTCCGGAATGGGCATTTCCATTTCCGTCATGTCTGCCATGCCGCGCTCGCCCATGACCATGTAGTCGGGGATCAGGTTGTTGATCTTCTTGGCAACGCCGCGGTGGTCCACGCCAATCATGGTGGGAATGTCGTGACCCATTGCATTCATGGTGTGGTGGCTCTTGTGGCAGTGGAACGCCCAGTCGCCTTCTTCGTCCGCGAGGAACTCAATCTGGCGCATCTGGCCCACGGCCACGTCGGTTGTCACTTCATAGAGACGGGTGCTCTTGGGCGTGGGACCGCCGTCCGTGCCCGTTACCAGAAACTCGTGTCCGTGCAAATGCATCGGGTGGTTGGTCATGGTGAGATTACCGATGCGAATCCGCACCTTGTCATTGAGCCGGACGTTCAAGGAATCGATGCCAGGAAAGATGCGGCTGTTCCAGGTCCACAAATTGAAGTTCAGCATTTCCGCGACCTTGGGCGTCGCGGCGCCGGGCTCGATGTCGTAGGCGCTCAGGAGGAAACAGAAGTCCCGGTTCACTTCGTCGATCAGCGGATGTTTGGTCTTGGGATGCGTGATCCAAAAACCCATCATGCCCATGGCCATCTGGGTCATTTCGTCGGCATGGGGGTGGTACATGAATGTCCCCGGACGGCGCGCAACGAACTCGTAGACGAAGGTTTTGCCGGACTGGATCGCTGGCTGATTCAAGCCCGCCACGCCGTCCATGCCATTAGGCAAACGCTGCCCGTGCCAGTGGATACTGGTGTGCTCGGGCAGTTTGTTGGTCACAAAAATGCGGACGCGGTCGCCTTCCACCACCTCGATGGTGGGACCTGGGCTCTGGCCGTTGTATCCCCACAGGTGGGCCTTGAAACCGGGCGCCATTTCGCGCACCACGGGTTCTGCCACCAAGTGGAACTCTTTGACCCCCTGGTTCATGCGCCACGGCAGCGTCCAGCCGTTGAGCGTGACCACGGGGTTGTAGGGGCGCCCCGAATTGGGCACCAGCGGCGCCATGGTGTCTGCACTCGTCTGGAACACTGGCTCTGGCAGAGCGGCCATCGCCACCCGGCTCACACTCGCTGCGGCCACAGCCCCCCCAGCAATGCCAGCAAATCGGAAAAAATCTCTTCTTGAATTCATGTTGGTTTCCTTGAGGGATCAGTGACCTGCACCAGCTTCGGCTGCGGCTGCGCCACCGCCCGAGACACCTGCGCTGGTGGGTTTGCCGATGAGGGAGGCTTGAAGGGCTGCGTCCGCTAGCCAAAACTGCTGTTCGGCGTTCAGAGCCGCCATCACTGAGTTCACCTGGTCGCGGGAGTCGGCAAGCAACTCAAAGACGCTGATCAGCATCCCGTTGTAGCGAAGCTGGTTTTCTTCAGAAATGGTTTTTCGCAGAGGGATCACCTCGTCGCGGTGGTGGCGCGCGATGTCATACGCCGTGCGGTACGCGGAATAGCTCTCGCGCAAGTTCGAGCCCGCCGCGCGGGCTGTGGCCTCCAGGCGGTTGGCAGCGGCCAGGGTTTGCGCGTTCATGGAATCGCGTCGCATGCCCCCCCAATCGAAGATCGGCAGCTGCAGACTGATCTCGAAGCCGCGCCGCGTCGAGTGGGTGTTCTCGGCTGCATCGAAGACAGAGTCGCGCCGTACACCCAGTTCAATGTCCGTGAAGGTCGTGATCGTGTTCCAGCCTTGCGCGCGTGCGGCTGCGTCATAGTCGGCCTTCGCGATCTGAAGATCCAGCCGCCCCTTGGACGCCTGACGGCCAGCATCTGCTGGGGACAGCGGCTCCTTGGGCAGCGTCGGCAGGCGCTCAGGCAACTTGAGCTGCTGGGCTTGGTTGTCATCAAGGCCCAGCATCCGCACCAGCTCTTCACGGGCCGCTGTGACCCCGTGCTGGGCGGTGGCCAGCTGGGTCGCTGTGTCGGCATAGAACGCTTGCTGGCGTGCACGGTCAAGCTTGTTGAAATTACCGACTGCCTGCATGCGCTTGGCCAACTCGGCGCTGGCTTGGGCGCTTGCGACAACCTGTTGGGTGTAAGTCAACGTCTGTTGCGCGGCAACAGCGCGGACCCAGGCTTGGCGCACTTGGGTCACCTGGTCCACTACATCGCTGCTGAGGCGCAGCTGAGTCTGTTTGACACGCTGCTCGGCGATACCTTTGCGCATGGGCAAGGTCAGCAGGTCAAGCAGACCGAAGGAAAGGAGGCGTCCGATCTCCGTCTCGCTGCCTAGCCGAACGCGCTCCAGGCTCAGAATAGGGTTGGCGATGCGGCCGGACTGGGCCGCCGTGGAAGCGTCCGCCCAGTTTTGAGCCACGATGGCTTGCAGGGACGGGCTATTGACCAGAGCGAGTTGAACGGCATCTTGTTGACTGAGCGGTTTGGCCAACAGGTCCGAGGCGCGTTGGCGCAAGGCATCTTGCTCATTCCGGTCCCGGGCCAGAGTAAGTCCGCCGTCCGTGAAACCGCTTGTCGCCGCGTTGGCGCTGGAGAGGTTTTGCTCCAGATTCACGCTGGCGCAGCCAGACAAGACCGCCACTGCGGCAACAGCGATCACTAGTTTGGCGCGGGGCATGCGAAGGGTACGGATCATTGTTTGCCCCCGTGGTGTGCGTCATGGCCTTGGGCTGGTTGGCCCTGGTCCGCTGCGGGTGCGGGCTGGCGCATTTCCTTGGCATAGGCGCGCCATCCTCCAATTTCGCCTACCTTGTCGTTGGCAGCCTTCCAGGGCTGGACGGATTGCTCTTTGTAGACCTCATAGCCTGTCAGAGCTGATCGGTACGAAAGTTGGTAGTCCACTTTCGGGGGTGCACCGTCTGGCATCTGAGCAAAGGCTAGCGAAGGCGCCAGCAGTGCAGCGGCCAGCCAGGGGATTGAGTTAAGTCGTGAAAGCCAGGAATTTCTCATAGATTCACCATGCGTTTTGATGCAACGCATTGTGTGAGTCAATGGCTTCCAAATAGATAACGCCTCAATTACATCTTTGTCATGTTCAAGAAAGGCGCAAATCTGCGGGCACACTGGCGGCCACTCGCAGCGCCAAGGAGGTCTCGTGAAGATACTGATCGTTGAGGACGAAATCAAAACCGGGGAGTACCTGCGCCAAGGCTTGCGGGAAGCGGGATTCAACGCTGATCTAGTCCACAACGGTGTCGATGGTCTGCGTATGGTTCAAGAGGAAGACTACGATCTGGTAATCCTGGATGTGATGCTTCCTCGGATGGACGGCTGGCAGGTCCTCACCAATATGCGTCGCCGTGGCCTTGAGATGCCCGTGCTATTTCTCACGGCCAAGGATCAGGTGCAAGACCGGATCAAGGGGCTGGAATTAGGCGCAGACGACTATCTGGTCAAGCCGTTTTCTTTTGCCGAATTGCTGGCAAGGGCCCGGACCATACTGCGGCGCGGCCGTAGTGGCGCCGAGGTGACCATTCTGCAGGTGGCCGATCTTGAACTGGATCTTCTGCGGCGGAGAGTCAGCAGGTCCGGCAAACGCGTCGACCTCACGCCCAAGGAATTCGGTCTGCTGGAACTGCTGATGCGTCGCCAAGGAGAGGTTTTGCCTCGCTCTCTGATCGCGTCGCAGGTGTGGGATATGAATTTCGACAGCGACTCCAACGTGGTCGAGGTGGCAATGCGTAGGCTTCGGGCCAAAATTGACGATGCCTATGACGCCAAACTGATCCAGACGGTGCGAGGCATGGGGTATGTGCTTGAAGCGCCACAGGAGATTCCGTGAAAGCCCGGCACTCGCTGACGACACGGCTGACGGCCTTTTTTACGCTGGCTTCTGGGCTTGTGCTCGTTGGCTTGGGGACCATCGTCGCCATTTCTATCGATCGCCATTTTGTGGAACTGGATCGCGATGCCCTGCGCGACAAGATCCACCTCACACGTGAGGTGATAGGAAAATCCACGTCACCGCAGGACCTCAAAATTCGGCTGGACGACGTTTTGCACAGCCACGAGGGCCTTTTTGTCAGCGTTTTCCGTGACAAGGACCCGCTTTACGCGACCACGGGTTTCCAGTTTCCAGATGATCTCCATGCCCTGGCCCAGAGGGCCCGCCTGGGGGTTGCCTCCTGGAAAACGAAGGGGCGGGAATACCGAGGGATGTCGGCACTCGTGACGTTGCCGGGTTCCGCCGAGCCGCCGCTGCAGGTCTGGGTAGCTGTAGACATTGCCCACCACAAGCACTTCATGTACGAATTGATTTGGGTGCTTGTGGGCTATGTGGCGTTGGCCACTCTAGTGGCCGGGGTCCTGGGCTGGTGGGCCGCAAAGAATGGCTTGGCCCCCCTTCGGGCCATGAGATCTCGCGCCATGGCCATCACGGCACAGCGACTGGACGAGCGGATGCCAACCCAGGAGTTTCCAGTGGAAATGGCAGACTTGGCGACCACTCTCAACGAGATGCTCCGGCGGCTCAAGGAGGAGTTCGACCGGCTGTCCGAGTTTTCTTCGGACCTGGCTCACGAGCTGCGAACGCCCATCAACAATCTGATGACGCAGACCCAGGTCACGCTTAGCCAAGCTCGCTCCTCCGAGGAGTACCAGGACATACTGGCCTCCAACGCCGAGGAGTACCAGCGTTTGGCCCGCATGGTGGCTGACATGTTGTTCCTGGCCAAGGCTGACCACGGGCTTATTCTTCCCAGCACGGAGAGAATCGCAGTTCATGATGAAGCACAGGCCTTGTTTGATTTCTACGAGGCACTTGCCGAAGAAAAGCGGGTCCGGCTGCAACTGATCGGAACGGCGGAGATCACTGGCGACCGGTTGATGCTTCGCCGGGCGCTGAGCAATCTCCTGTCCAACGCCATTCGCTATACCCCCCCTGGAGAACAGGTGGTCGTTGACATTCAAGGGGACGTTCACGGAACCACCGTGGATGTAGTCAACACTGGACCTTCCATCGACGCGCAGATGATCCCCCGCCTTTTCGACCGCTTCTTTCGGGCAGACAAGTCGCGCAAGCAACTGGATTCCGACGGTGCAGGCTTGGGCTTGTCCATCACCCAGGCGATTGTTCATGCACACCGGGGCCGCATCTCAGTGAGTTCGGCCGATGGCAGGACCTGTTTTTCGATGTATTTCCCCAGTGCACAGACCATTGGCAAGCACTTCACGACAAATGCATGACCCCTTTGCAACCCTTATTGACTGCTGGAAGGCGGATCCGAGCAGCACCTACAACAGCTGGTTCCTGTGGGATCAGAGGATCAAGAACTTCCGCTCCATACGCAGAGGCATTGCACAGGTGGTGGAGGACATCCGGGGAGGAACGTTTGGCAACGCCTACCGAGGCTCCTCGCTGGAGACGATCGTGGGTTCCGTGGCAGAGCAGCGCCAAATTTTCAAAGGTGCGGACCACGCGTTCCTCTGGAAACCCAAGCTGAGGATTCCGGACATCTACGAGAACACGAGTAACCAGCTCGCCTTCGCAGATCTCCTTCACACCTGCGATCACTGCGATTGCGCAGAAGACGTCGTTGCCGCCATACAGCGCATCGATGCAATCGGCATCAAAGGCTTGGGCCCAGCAGTCGCCAACTTGCTGTATTTCATCCACCCAACGCTGCTCTCTCCCTTTAACACTGCCATTGTCAATGGTTTCAACGCAGTGACTGGCGGGCGCGTGAAGCTCGGACGTTGGGACCACTATCTCTCTATGCGGGAGGGCTTGCTGCGCTTGAACGCGCAGTACCGGCTGAAACTATCGAATGATCTCGGTGCGATTGCGGGACTCATGTTTGACATTGGCAGTGGCCGATATGCAGCGCCGCCACAAGCAATGGATGCGGCGACGGCGACACTCTGGCAAGAAGACCTTGAACGTGTGCGGCTGGAATCCACCGCATCGCAACGGGAGATGTCCCAGGCGACCGAAAGCGATGCGACCCACACGGGTATTCAGGCTTCATTGCGCGATCTGGGCAAGTCTCTCGGGTTTGATGTCTGGATAGCGTCCAACGACCGGGGTCGCTCCTACGGCAGCGGCCTTTTGGGAGACGGATGTCTGGCGCAGTTGCCTGCCAGCGTGGACAGGGGACTGGAGTCGATTCGACTCATTGATGTCGTATGGATTGATACTCAGACATCGCAGGTCGCGGCCGCATTTGAAGTCGAGCACACCACGTCCATCTATTCGGGGATCGTGCGAATGCTCGACCTGGCCTTGGGCACGTCGGTTGCAGTCAACTGTGCATTGTTTCTTGTGGCTCCAGACAATCGCAGAGACAAGGTCGCTGAACAACTTCAAAGGCCTGCATTCTCCCGCGTTTCGGAGTTGGGAATCCGGTACCTGCCGTATAGCCAACTGGAGCAGAACCACGCTTTGATGAGCCGTTTTGGTTCCAGTATCAAGCCGCTGCTGGAGATTTCGCAGCGGCTGTGAGACCCGGTTCTTTGGCATGGTGCGGTTCGCCTGGGTCTGGCTCCTTCGGCCTCGGGTTCGATTCACGGCGATGTCGGCAAGATGAAGCGCCTGTTATCCCGAACGGGGGGACTAGCTGGTAATAACTTGCGCTGCGAAAGCTACAGGTCTGGCGCCAGAAACTACGATGGACCATCACCTTGGTAGAGATCTCCAAGGCGGCACTTCGCAAATTCTTCGTCCAACCATGAGGTCCTCGACATGAACGTCACTACCAAGCCATTGGATGCTCTGTCGCCAGTCGGTTTGTTGGGAAACTCTGTGTCCACAGCACCGAGCATCCAAGGGGGCGGTTTTCTAGACGCCATGAAGCAGGCGCTGACAATCACAAGCCAATTGCAAGGTGAATCGGGTCGGCTGAGTCGAGAGGTCACACTTGGCAACCCCACGGTCAGCTTGGAAGGGACCATGCTCGCTGGAGTCAAGTCGAATATTGCGTTCCAGGCGACCTTGCAAAGCCGCAATCGAATTGTCCAGGCCTACACCGATGTGATGAACATGCAGGTCTGATCCTGAGCGAGTTGTAAGACAACGGTCGTGCGCACCTGCTGTCGGGGCCGTGGGCATGCTTTGCATTCAAGCTGGAGGCGGCCCTTTTTTGGCAAGGCTCCTCCAGCTCAGCCGCTGACCCCCTGGGAAAACTCACTGAAACCGTGGCGCCTTGGAGGATTCGTCCGAGGTGGTGGCCATGGCCGCATGCTGCGCTGCGTGATAGCGGTCCGGATAGATTTCGTTGAGCTTGCGGCCGTCTTCGCCCACAGCGACGACTTCGCCTTCGCGGATGGCGCGTGCCAGCTCGCTCTTTACCTGGTCACGTGTCTTCAGCGATTTGCCTGTCACGATGGGATAGCGGCCTGACATCAGTTCATTGCGTTTGACGCCGAATTCACCGGCCACCATGATGTCGCCTGTACGGATAGCCTGCTCCAGCTCGTCCCGCACTTGCTCTCGGGATTTGCCGACCTGAGTCGAAGTAGCCACGGGATAGGCGCCAGGATTGATCTGCTTGAGCGTAAGACCCGATTCGCCAAAGGCGAGCATGTCGCCGCTCTGCTGAGCCTGCGCCAATTCAGCACGGACTTGCTCGCGCGTCTTACTGACCACTTGGTCCGAAGCAAATGCAGGGGCTGCGATAAGAGAGAGGACGATGAGGGTGGACTTGAGTTTCATGATGGGATTTCCTTCTTGATAAATGGAGATGGTTTGAGTGCAGCCGCAGGCCGGTCTTGGAGATTCGCGGGAGTGGGGATGGTTCGGGGTTCAGGGCAGTTGGCTGGCGTTGACCCAACCTGCCTCGCCTCCGAGATCGCGCATGCCATCGCTGGTCACGGGATTGCGCTTGGCGGCCTGCAACTCATCCAAGACTTGCTGGCGGGTCTTTGTCAGCTTGGGGCCAGGGACGAGCGGATAAGTAGCCGGGTAACCACGGCTGATCCAGTACAGAGAACCGTCCTTTTGCGCGGCCAGTACGGTGCTTTCGACAGCTTGACGGCTGACTGCGTTGCCCAGGTGGTCGGGGGCCAGACTCACGCCTTCTTCCTGACTTGGGCTTGCGTGGTAGACCGAAGTAGCGAAGGACGCTGTAGCGAATGCAGCGAGACTGGCGACGAGGATGGCAGTACGAATTTTCATGATGGTCTCCTGTGGCGCCGGATGCCCGATATGGTCCATCCAGGTGGCGTTTTTCTGCGCCACGGAGAGAAGTCTAGAACCCGCACCCCTACGAAGCGGTGACCTCCCGATTACGCTTTTGACAGGTTTGGGGCGAGGTGAAAAGTGCAGAGGGATTTGGTTCGAGATACGGTCTATGTCTCCTCACCGGGATGAAGCACCCGATGAACATTGCATGTTCCGTATATTTCGAAAACGTCATCCGCACTACAGCTTCTCGTTCGTCCCCGTAGCCCAAAATCCTCTTCCACACGCCGCCCATTGATGTCTTGTATCCGCGTGTAGCCGTCGGCCCAGCTGACGTTTTAATGACTGATGAGGAAAGTAAGACCATGTACAAAAAGATGATTGTGTCTATGTTGGTCGCAGCAGCGTCGCTGGCGTCTGCGACCACGTTTGCCGCACCTACCGACAACGAGGTGCGCGTTGAAGCGTCGGCCACCAGAGTTGCGACGGAGGATGGAAAAACGCGCTACTGGAGCCATCCAAGATTGGCCATGATCAAAGTCGATGCCGCAGGCCGCATGCTCGCTGCGCGATCAAACACTGGGGAAGCCGAACCATCTGGCGTTCTTTCTGGCATCCGATCGTCGCGTGTGCGCTGACGCCTTGTGGCGTAAGAGGTACCACAGCTGGGCCCGTAGTGCACTGCATGGTGGTTACGTCAGCTTTGAAGGGCTGTGATTGGACGGCAGCCGTGCGAATAGGCGTAACAAAGAGCCTTGGCGAAGACTACTTGGTCGAATGTGACATCTAGATTACGACCGTGAAACCTCTTCGTCATCTTGCACCGAAATTGCGGCAAATTGCTCGAAGGCTGAGTCAATCGTCGGCGCGAGCCTACAGAACCGAATGCTTCTCGCGGCGGAAGATGGATGCTCCTTGCAGCCCGCTGCGTAGGATCAAGTTCAACTTTTTGAGCCATCCAAACCTATCAGGAGATCCAGATGATTCACACCCCGAACCCCTACATGTCTTGCATCAATGCTTGCCGGTCGTGCGCGACGGCTTGCCATCAGTGTTTCGCAGAGTGCCTCAAGGAGGAGGACGTCAAGATGATGGCCCGCTGCATTGCGCTGGACGCGGACTGTGCGGCCGCTTGCAGCTTAGCTGCCGATGTGATGGCGCGCCGAAGCGAATACGCCGAGGCGATTTGTGCGCTGTGCGCGCAGATCTGCAAGGCCTGCGGCGATGAGTGCGCTAGGCACGAAGCCGAGCATTGCAAGGCATGTGCCGCCGCTTGCCACAAATGCGCTCAAGAATGTGCCGCCATGGCCCACGCAGATTGACGCTGTTCAAGGAGCCCACCATGAGATTTCTGCACCCACCCTCGAAAACCGTCTCGGCAACCGCCTTTCTTGCATGCGCGTTGGTGGTTCCCTTGTCGTTGCACGCCCAGTCTGCCCCACACGCTGGCATGAAAGGCGCTGCCATGGATCAGACGATGCCTGCAGGCAAGATGGACATTAAGTCCATGATGAAAGAGAACAACGACAAGATGGCGTCCGTGAAGACGTCAGGCAATCCCGATGTGGATTTCGCGCAAATGATGCGCATCCACCATCAAGGTGCCATCGACATGGCGCAGAGCCAATTGCGCGATGGAAAAGATCCCCAACTACTCAGCATGGCCCAGGACATTATTTCCGCGCAAAAAAAGGAAATCGCTGTGCTGGATGCGTTTCTCGTTCGCAATGGCAAGCAACCCACAGCACCCACGAAATAGTTCTCTGTACTCAGCGATCGCTGCCCTGACCCTTGGACCGCTGTCGGGGAATCAGGGCAGCGTTACTCAGACGCCGTTTGCAGTGCGCATGGGGGCTGAGCAGGCACATGATCCACGTCAAGAGGACTTGTCATCAGTTTGACATTGCCACCGTGTTAAGCCTTATTGTTTCCATACGGCTCGTCACTGTCTCGACGACCTCATATGGAGAAAACCATGAACCACGATCACAGTACAGGACAATCGGATAAGGCCAGCGCTTCAATGGGCAGAAAGAGACTGATTGGCGCAGTCGTCATGCTCGCTTTCATTGGCATGTTTTTTCTTCTCAAAGAGCACTGGTCGCATGTCGCGGGCTACTGGCCGTATCTGCTCTTGCTGGCTTGCCCCCTGATGCACCTTTTCCACGGACACGGGGGGCACGGCTCCCACAACGTCGATTCGAGCAAGAAGTAATCTTGCACGGCCAAAACACCCAGGGAGGCTATCCATGTCGAATGCGCAACCGCACGAACACGTCCATCATGACCACCAGCATCATGAAGGGCATCACACGCATGTGTCGTTGCCCACGACGGGACTAAAGGATCCTGTCTGCGGTATGGATGTGACGGAACAATCGCATCACTCGACAGAGCACGAAGGGCGTCCTTACTACTTTTGCAGCGCCAAATGCAAAGCACGCTTCATGGAAGCGCCGCAAAAGTTTCTCTCGACTCCCATCAGCGAGCGCGCGCCTCAGCCTGAGCCCGAAGCGGCGCAACCGGGCACAACCTATACCTGCCCCATGCACCCTGAGGTGCAACAGGACCATCCTGGAAATTGCCCCAAGTGCGGCATGACACTGGAGCCCATGCTGCCCACGCTGGATGAGGGAGAAAACGCCGAGCTCGTGGATTTCCGGCATCGCTTCTGGTGGACGCTGCCTCTCACTGTGGTGGTTACCGTCCTGGCCATGCTTGGGCACCGGTTGCAGTGGTTCGAGATGGTCACACAGAGCTGGATTGAACTGGTGCTGACGGTACCCATCGTCCTGTGGGCGGGCTGGCCCTTCTTCTTGCGCGGTGCGCAGTCGGTCGTGAACCGCAGTCCCAACATGTGGACGCTGATTGGTCTGGGAACGGGCGCAGCATTTGTCTATAGCGTGGTCGCGACCGTTGCGCCGGGGGTGTTTCCCGCCTCGTTCCAGGCCATGGGCCGCGTGGCGGTGTACTTCGAAGCAGCAGCCGTCATCATCTCGCTCACGCTGCTAGGCCAGATGCTGGAGCTGAAAGCACGCTCCCAGACCTCAGCCGCCATCAAATCGCTGCTGGGCCTGGCCCCCAAGACCGCGCGGCGTATTGACGCCAACGGTCAGGAGAGTGATGTTCCCTTGTCCCATGTCCATGTGGGAGACCTCTTGCGCGTGCGGCCTGGCGAGAAGGTTCCTGTGGATGGTGTGGTGGTCGAGGGGAGCAGCGCGGTGGACGAAGCCATGCTCACTGGCGAGCCGGTGCCCATCGTCAAAGGGCCTGGTGATGCCGTCATCGGTGCCACGCTCAATACCAACGGGGCACTGGTGATCCGGTCCGAGCGGGTGGGCTCCGCCACCATGCTGTCGCAGATCGTTCAAATGGTTGCGCAGGCACAGCGCTCACGGGCCCCCATGCAGCGCATGGCCGACCAGGTGGCGGGCTACTTCGTGATGGCTGTGGTGGGTATCGCGTTGCTCACACTCTTCGCGTGGGGCCTGTTCGGTCCGGAGCCACGCTGGGTCTACGGCCTGGTCAATGCAGTTGCGGTGCTGATCATCGCGTGCCCTTGTGCGTTGGGCCTGGCAACTCCCATGTCCATCATGGTGGCCACAGGCCGGGGGGCGACCAGCGGCGTGCTGTTCAGGGACGCGGCAGCCATCGAGAACCTGCGCAAGGTGGACACGCTGATCGTGGACAAAACAGGCACGCTCACCGAAGGCAAGCCCTCCTTCGAACGTGTAGTGGCCATGCCCGGTCTGTCCGAGGATGAGGTTCTGCGCCTGGCGGCCAGTCTGGACCAAGGCAGCGAGCATCCGCTGGCCGATGCCATTGTCCAGGCAGCTCGCGCCAAGGGGCTCGCCCTGGACAAGCCCGAGGACTTTGAGTCCGGCTCGGGCATCGGGGTGCGCGGACAGGTCGCTGGACGCCAGCTCGCCCTGGGCAACACAGTCCTCATGGAGCAGGTCGGGGTTTCAGCGAACCCGCTGCTTGCGCAGGCAGAGGCCTTGCGCGCCACAGGGGCGAGCGTGATGTACCTGGCAGCTGATGGCCAGCTTCAAGGGCTGCTGGCAGTTTCGGACGCCATCAAGGCCAGCACGCCGGAAGCCTTGGCAACGTTGCACGCGGCGGGACTGCGCATCGTCATGGCCACGGGCGACGGCATGACCACCGCCAAGGCGGTAGGTGCAAAGCTGGGGATTGATGAGGTCCATGGGGAGGTCAAGCCTGCGGACAAGCTGGCGCTGGTGTCGCGGTTGCAGGACGAAGGCCGTGTTGTTGCCATGGCTGGGGACGGGATCAACGACGCGCCCGCCCTTGCCAAGGCAGACGTGGGGATCGCGATGGGTACCGGAACCGATGTGGCGATGAACAGCGCCCAGGTTACCCTGGTCAAGGGCGATCTGCGGGGGATTTCCACAGCGCGGGAGCTGTCGGACGCAACGGTGGGCAACATGAAGCAGAACCTGATGTTCGCCTTCCTCTACAACGCGCTGGGCATACCGATTGCCGCAGGGCTGCTGTATCCCTTCACCGGCTGGCTGCTGTCGCCGATGATCGCTGCCTTGGCGATGAGCCTGAGTTCTGCGTCGGTGATCACCAACGCGCTGCGGCTGCGCAAGGGCTGAGGAGGGGCCGCTTGCACGGACTTGATCTGGGTTAAGTCCGTGACTGGCATTCTGGATACCATTCGCACCATGATCGCTGTCAGGAACACCGTGTTGCGCCAAAGACGCTGGATAACCAGCGTTCTGGTCGCGGTGTTGCTTCTGATGCAGTTCGCGTTGGCGGCCTATGCCTGTCCCAAGCTGGACTCCGCAGCCCATGCGGCATCGATGCAAAAAGCGGGCATGGCCATGGAAGACTCAGTCGGCATGCCCTCCATGCCCGATTGCCACGCTATGGCGGGAACCATGGATGAGCAAGATCCTCAGCTGTGTCGAGCCCATTGTGATGGCGACAGCTTGTCCTCCCCCTCGCTACAAGGTCTCGATCTGCAGGCGCTCGCGGCTCACGCCATCTGGGTTGCTTATGTGCTGCCCGTGATCCTGGACTCAGAACGCCATATTGACCCTCGGGCTGTCTACGCAGAGCTGGACAGTCGAGCGGGCTCTCCCCCCATCTATCTGACCCATCAGGTCTTTCGGAATTGAACGTGCACGGCGTGTGCGCTGCCTTGCAGCGTGCGCGCAGGTCTGACTTCGTGCCCCTTCATTTCGAGGACTATCATGCCCAACATCTCCTTCGGCGCTCCCTGCGAGCGCCTGCCTGCGCAACTGCGCATTCATCCTCTCTCGCCGCGCATCCGTGTGCGCAACCTCAACCATCTGCGCCTTTGCGCTCTCGGATTCCTGCTGGCCGGCATCGGCCTTGCAGGCAACCAGGCCCACGCCCTGGGGTTTGCCGAAGCCTTGGATCTGGCGGAGCAGCACAGCCCTCGTATCACGGCCCAGCGGCTGCAGATTGACGCAGCCAGCAGTACCCAGAAGTCGGCGGGAACTCTGCCGGATCCAAAGCTCTCGGTCGGGGTCGAGAACTTTCCCATCAGCGGCATGGATCGCTTCAGCCTTACGCGCGAGTCCATGACCATGCAACGCCTGGCGCTGATGCAGGAGGTTCCCAACCGTGCCAAACGAGATGCGCAGATCGCCAGCGCCCAGGCCAAGGTGGAGCGCGAACGCGCCACTCTGGGGGTCCAGCGTCTGCAGATCCGCCAGGAGCTGAGCCAAGCCTGGATCATGGCCCAGGCCATTGAACAGCGCGACCAGGTGCTTGCCGGTCTACTGAGTGAGAACCAGCGCCTGCAGGACAGCCTGCCTGCCCGCATCGCAGGGGGGACGGCCCAGGCGGGCGATCTTCTGATGGCCAAGCAGGAGGCTCTTGCGCTGTCGGACCGCAGGGACGATCTGCAGCGGGACCGATCCAAGGCCAGGGCGATGTTGCGGCGCTGGGTTGGCGCCCGCGCCGACGAGGCGCTGCAGGGAGTTCCCGGGCCGCTGAGCCGCCCTTTGGACCAGCTTCGGTCAGAGGTACACCGCCACGCGGAACTCGCGCAGTACCCCGCCATGCAAGCCATGGCCTTGGCGGAAACGCGCGAAGCCCAGGCAGAAACCAAGGGTGATTGGTCCTGGGAAGTCGCCTACAGCCGCCGCGACCGCCGCTGGGGCGACATGGTGTCTTTCCAGGTGACCTTTGATCTTCCCTGGCAACAGGAGCGGCGTCAGGGACCCCAGATCAAGGCCAAGCAGCTGGAGCTGCAGCGCCTGGAAGCCGAGCAGGAGGACGTGACCCGCAGGCACCTACAGGAGCTGGAGGACAGCGCCTCAGAGCTGGCGGCACTGAACAGTCAGATCGAGCGGCTGCAATCGGCTGGCATCGGCTTGGCACAAGGGCGCGCCGAACTCGCGTTGGCCAACTACCAGTCTGCCAAGGGCGATTTGAGCGCCGTGCTGGCTGCAAGGGCCCAGGTGCGGGAGGCGCACTGGCGACTCATTGAGCTGCAGGCACAGCGGGACACCGTGATTGCCCGCCTGAACAGCCTGATCGCGGACTGAAGGGAGAACCACATGACCAATACCGTTTTCAAGAAGACCGTTGTGGCCGTGGCATTGGTTGCCACAGGCATCGCCCTCGGCTGGGGCGTCTCCCAATGGCGCACCGCGAGCAACCACGCCTCTGGCGCCGTTCCTACCTCGGCCGAAACTGCGAAGGCCGACCGCAAGGTGCTGTACTGGTACGACCCCATGGTGCCGACGCAGAAGTTCGACAAGCCAGGCAAGTCGCCCTACATGGACATGGCGCTGGTTCCCAAGTATGCGGATGAGGGCGCAGAGGAAAGCTCCGGCCTGAGCGTCTCCGCGCAGGCAGTACAAGCGCTCGGCCTGCGCACGGCCATGGTCGAGCAGCGCGACATTGGGTCCGATGTGGACGTGCTGGGCACGGTCCAGCTCAATGACCGGGATGTGAGCATCGTCCAGGCGCGCTCAGCCGGGTTCGTGGAGCGGGTCTACGCCCGGGCCCCGGGCGACGTGGTGGCCGCAGGCGCGCCATTGGCCGATCTACTGCTGCCAGAGTGGGTGGCTGCGCAGCGCGAGTTTCTCGCGGTCCGGGCGCTCAAGGACGAGTCGCTGACGACAGCAGCGCGCCAGCGGCTGTCGCTGCTGGGCATGCCTGCCTCGCTCGTGGCCCAGGTGGAGCGCACGGGCGAACCTCAGGGCCGCTACACGGTGACCTTCCCGCAGGCCGGCATGGTGGCTGAACTGATGGTGCGCCAGGGCATGACGGTCTCTTCGGGGGGCAGTCTGGTGCGCGTAAACGGCCTGGCCAGCGTCTGGATCGAAGCGGCCGTTCCTGAAGCGCAAAGCGGTCCCTTGCAACTGGGGCAGGACGCCCAGGTCCGATTGGCCGCGTTTCCGGGCGAAACCCTCAACGCCCGGGTCGTGAGCATCCTCCCAGAGGCCAACCGGGACACCCGCACGGTGCGCGTGCGCCTGGAGCTTCCCAACCCCACCCAGCGCCTGAAGGCGGGCATGTCCGGGCAGATCGTCCTGGCCGGACGCACACAACCAGCGCTGCTGGTGCCCAGCGAAGCGGTGATCCGCACCGGCAAGAGGGCGTTGGTCTACGTGGTGGACGGTCCTGGCAAGTACCACCCCGTCCAGGTGCAACTCGGCGGGGAAATCGATGACCGCCTCGTCATTCAAGGCGGCCTCACCGCAGGACAACAGGTGGTCGCCTCGGCACAGTTCCTGATCGACTCGGAAGCCAGCCTGCGAGGCATCATGCCCGCACAGCCTCCAGGCAGCAGCGCGCAACCCATCGCTGAACAGGGTTCCTCGGCCTCTGCGGCTCCGGCGTCCAAGAGCTTTACGGTGCGAGGGGTGGTCGATGAGGTCACGCCAACCGAGCTGACCCTTACCCACGAGGCCGTGCCTGAACTGAAGTGGCCCGGCATGACCATGCCATTCAAGTTGGAAAACCCAGAACTGGCAAAAGCACTGAAACCCGAGCAGCAGGTGAAGTTCACCTTCCAGCAGCAAGGCAAGGACTTCGTGATCACTGCCGTGGAAAGGATCAAGCCATGATCGCGCGTCTGATCCGCTGGTCGGTGGCGAACCGACTCCTGGTTCTGCTGGCGACCGTGATGCTTACGGCCTGGGGCGTGTGGGGTGTGCGCAGCACCCCCGTGGACGCTCTTCCCGATTTGTCGGATGTCCAGGTCATCATTCGCACTTCCTATCCCGGCCAAGCACCGCAGATAGTGGAGAACCAGGTCACATACCCGCTGTCCACCACCATGCTGTCCGTCCCGGGCGCCAAGACGGTGCGAGGTTTCTCGTTCTTTGGCGACTCATTCGTCTACATCCTGTTCGAGGATGGCACGGACCTGTACTGGGCGCGCTCGCGGGTGCTGGAGTACATGAACCAGGTGCAGGGACGACTACCCGCTACGGCCAAGTCGTCGTTGGGCCCAGATGCCACCGGGGTGGGCTGGATCTTCCAGTACGCCCTGGTAGATCGCACCGGCAAAAACGACCTGGCCCAGCTTCGCGCCTTGCAGGACTGGTTCCTGAAGTTCGAACTCAAGAGCTTACCCAACGTGGCCGAGGTGGCATCGGTCGGTGGCATGGTCAAGCAGTACCAGGTCGTGCTCGACCCCATCAAGCTTGCGTCCCAAGGCCTCACTCAGGGGCAGGTGCGCGAGGCCATCATGAATGCCAACCAGGAAACGGGGGGATCGGTGCTGGAACTGTCCGGCGCCGAGTACATGGTGCGCGCCAGCGGCTATCTCAAGACGCTGGACGACTTCCGCGCCATCCCGTTGGTGTCGCGCGCAGGGGTGCCTGTGCGCCTGGGGGATGTCGCCACCGTCCAGATCGGGCCGGAAATGCGGCGCGGCATCGCTGAACTCGACGGCGAGGGGGAAGTGGCTGGAGGCGTGGTCGTGCTGCGATCTGGCAAGAACGCCCAGGAAACGATCCAGGCCGTAAAGGCCAAACTCAGCGAGCTGCAAAGCAGCCTGCCCCAGGGCGTGGAGATCGTCACCACCTACGACCGCAGCGCACTCATCGAGCGGGCGATCCAGAACCTCAGCACCAAACTCGTAGAGGAGTTCATTGTGGTGGCGGTGGTCTGTGTCTTGTTCCTCTGGCACCTGCGTTCTGCGCTGGTCGCCATCATTTCTCTGCCGCTGGGGATCATGGCGGCGTTTCTGGTGATGCGCTACCAGGGCATCAACGCCAACATCATGTCCCTGGGCGGGATTGCAATCGCCGTGGGCGCCATGGTCGATGCAGCAGTGGTGATGATCGAGAACGCCCACAAGAAGCTGGAGGCCTGGCAGCACAAGCATCCCGACCAGCAGTTGGTCGGTGAAGAGCGCTGGAAAGTGATCACCGAAGCTGCCGAGGAAGTTGGGCCTGCGCTTTTCTTCTCGCTGCTCATCATCACGTTGTCCTTTGTGCCCGTTTTTACGCTGGAAGCACAGGAAGGCCGCTTGTTTGGACCGCTGGCGTTCACGAAGACCTACGCGATGGCCGCAGCTGCGGCACTCTCGGTCACGCTGATCCCGGTCCTCATGGGCTACTGGATCCGGGGGCGTATCCCTGACGAGCAGAAAAACCCCATCACCCGCGCGCTGATTGCCGTGTACCGACCTTGCCTTGAGTGGGTCTTGCATCGTCCCAAATCCACCCTGGTCATCGCCGTGCTGGCGCTGACGACCACGATCTGGCCCCTGTCGCGGTTGGGGGGCGAGTTCCTGCCCAGGCTGGATGAAGGCGATCTGCTGTACATGCCGTCAGCCCTGCCGGGCCTGTCGGCACAGCGAGCCACGGAGCTTCTGCAATTGAGCAACCGGATGATCAAGACGGTGCCCGAGGTCGAGCGCGTCTTCGGCAAGGCGGGCCGCGCAGAGACCGCCACCGATCCGGCCCCGCTGGAAATGTTCGAGACCACGGTGAAGCTCAAGCCCAGAGACCAATGGCGTCCAGGAATGACGCCCGAGGGCCTGATCGAAGAGTTGGACAAGGCCGTCAAGATCCCCGGCCTGTCCAACATCTGGATTCCACCCATTCGCAACCGAATCGACATGCTGGCAACCGGCATCAAGAGCCCCATCGGTGTCAAGGTGACGGGCAACGACCTGCAGGTGATCGATGGGATCGCGGCACAGGTCGAGCAGGTCGCCAAAGGCATTCCGGGAGTGGCCTCGTCACTGGCCGAGCGCCTGACAGGGGGCCGCTACGTCGATGTCCGCATCGATCGCACGGCCGCGGGGCGCTACGGGCTGAATGTGTCCGATATCCAGGCCGTGGTCTCCGGGGCCATCGGTGGAGAAAACGTCTCGGAAACGGTCGAGGGCTTGGCCCGCTTCCCGATCAACCTGCGCTATCCGCGTGAGTGGAGAGACTCGCCCGAACGCTTGGCCCAATTGCCCATCTCCACCCCCATGGGGCAGCAGATCACGCTGGGTACGGTGGCCAACATCGCCATCACCGATGGGCCACCCATGCTCAAGAGCGAGAACGCCCGCCCATCGGGCTGGGTGTATGTCGATGTGCGGGGGCGCGATCTGGCTTCCGTGGCCAATGAGCTGCGCGACGCCGTGAGCCGACAGATCAAGCTGCAGCCAGGAGTCAGCATCACGTACTCTGGCCAGTTCGAGTACCTGGAGCGGGCCAATGCTCGCCTCAAGGTGGTGGTACCAGCCACCTTGCTGATCATTTTTGTGCTGTTGTACTTGACCTTTTCGCGCATGGGTGAGGCGGGACTGATCATGGCGACGTTGCCATTCGCGTTGACCGGGGGCATCTGGTTCCTCTACCTGATGAACTACAACCTGTCCATCGCCACCGGTGTGGGCTTCATCGCCCTGGCGGGGGTCGCGGCAGAGTTCGGGGTGGTCATGCTCATCTACCTCAAGCAGGCACTCGCAGAGAGATGTCCAGACGGCAGGCAGCCCACACTGGAAGAGCTGCTGGACGCGATTCGGGAAGGTGCCGTGCTGCGCGTGCGACCCAAGGCCATGACCGTGGCAGTCATTCTGGCGGGCCTGGTGCCCATCGTGTGGAGCAGCGGGACAGGCTCGGAGGTCATGAGCCGCATCGCGGCTCCCATGCTGGGCGGTATGGTGACCGCACCGCTGCTTTCTTTGTTCGTGATTCCTGCAGCCTATGTGCTGATGCGAAAGCCAAGGAGAGTGAAAACAGAGGCATCTGGAGGCTGAACGCTGCGTTGCGCAAGCTGGTGCTAGCGATAAACCAGTTGTTTCTCACTCCCAATCGCGCACGCTTGCATGCTATTTTGCGCACGGTGCAAGCGTCAGGCGTGCAAAATCTGCGGACTGACCGCCCGGAAAGAACAACAGTGGAAATTCGTAAGCGCAACAACGTGCATGTGATCGATGCAATTCGCCCGGACGTCCCCGTGCTCGTCTATGCGCACGGCTTTGGGTGTAGCCAGCATATGTGGCGACACATCACTCCGGCCTTTGAAGGTAAGTGCCACCAGGTCTTGTTCGACTACGTCGGCTGCGGCCAATCAGACTTGGCCGCCTTTGACCCCGTGAAGTACGCAAGTCTGAAAGGCTACGTGCAAGATCTGCTGGATGTATGCGACGCATTGGGCATCGAGCGCGGAGTGCATTTTGTTGGACATTCGGTCAGCGCCAGCATCGGCCTGCTGGCCTCCATCGAGCGACCTATGCTTTTTGATCGCCTGATTCTGGTCGGCCCGTCGCCTTGCTACATCAATCACGCTCCGGACTACCTTGGAGGGTTCGAGCGCCAGGATTTGGAGGGCCTATTGGACCTCATGGACCAGAACTTCATGGGCTGGTCCAGCTACCTCGCACCCATTGTGGCGGGAGCGCCGCAGGCAGACAGTCTGGGCGGAGAGCTGTCCGAGAGTTTCTGCTCAACCGATCCTACGATGGCTCGTATCTTTGCGCAGGCAACCTTCTTTGCGGATACCAGAGAGGAGCTGTCGCGCGTGACCCGGCCGAGTCTGATCTTGCAGCATGGCAACGATGCGTTGGCGCCCCATTCGGTGGGGGAATACATGCACAAGAAGCTCAGGGACAGCACGCTGGAAGTGCTGGACGTGACCGGACACTGCGCCCACATGAGTCATCCTCACTTGGTGACGGCCGCCATGCAGCGATATCTCTCCTTAGCGTGAGCGAAACCGAGAGGGCGGAACATGCTGGCGGTTGATGACATCCCTTGCGCGATGATGATCACGGACCCGGTGGGGCACATCGTGCGGATGAACAGGGAGTTCCTTGTCCTGATCGGGGGCACGGAGGCGTTTTGGCTCGGCCACTCCATGGATGAACTGTTGACACCAGCTTCTCGAATTTTCAGCCAGACCCACCTGTTTCCCACGCTGCATCACGCCAAGAGTGCGCGCGAAGTATTCCTCCACCTGCGCGGTGTTGGCGGCGAGACTGTTCCTGTCATGGTCAATGCGGTCAGCAAGCGCCTGGAGACGGGCGACCACATCGTATGGGCCTTTTTTGTGGCCCGCGAACGCAGCCGTTTCGAAGGCGAGTTGATCAAGGCCCGTGCAGAGGCCCAGGGTCTTGCCCAGCGCTTGGCCGCCAGCAATGAACAGGTTGAATTGCAGAATCGCCAGCTTTCGGAACTGAGTCTCTCTGATCCGCTTACAGGTCTTAAAAACCGCCGTGCGCTGGAATTGACCGTGCAAGAGTGGCAACGGACGGCCTCTCGACAGAGTTCCGTGTCGTTGTTGATGGTGGACGTGGACTACTTCAAACGGATCAACGATGCGCATGGCCATCCCGAGGGCGACCGGGTGCTGGTGAACTTTGCTCGCCAGTTACAGGCAGGCGCCCGTGGTTCGGACCTGGTGGCGCGATACGGCGGGGAAGAATTCGTCCTCTGGTTACCTGATGCGGACGCAGAAGCCGCTGCCCGAATCGCGGAGCGGGTGCACAAATGCGCCAGACGGGTTCGCTCATTGGCGGGGCCAGTAACGGTCAGTGTCGGGCTGGCATGTGCAGTACACCAAACCGGAGCGGATTTCCTCGCCCGGCTGCTAAAACGCTCTGATGAAGCTGTTTACAGGGCAAAGGCGCTCGGGCGCAACTGCACAGTGGTTAGTGACGGGCCTGTCCGAATTTTCGTGTGTGAGGCTCATTGAACCTTCACCGATTCCGTGAAGCTGATTGAGGATCTTACGTGCTCGATTTGGTGAACCGGTCTTCGTAGAGGATCGCGAATTGGTTCATTGCTGACTTCCAGTTGTTGGCAGCCCGCCCCCAGTCTTCGGTGATGTTGCGCAGTGCCAGCCAGATCAGCTTGGTGGCTGCATCGTCACTGGGGAAGTGCCCTCGGGTTTTGATGATCTTGCGTAGCCTCGCATTCACGCTCTCAATCGCGTTGGTCGTGTAGATCACGCGGCGCACCTCGGGCGGGAAGGCAAAGAACGGGATGACCTTGTCCCAGACCCTGCGCCAGGCGCCCACGACAGTGGGGAACTTCTGGCCCCAGGGCCCGGCTTCAAACGCAGTCAGCTCGGCCTCAGCGGCCTCGGCGCTCACCGCCGTGTAGATCGGCTTGATGGCTGCGGCCAGCGCCTTGCGGTCCTTCCAACTGGCGAAGTCCAAGCTGTTACGGATCAGGTGCACGATGCAGGTCTGCAGCGTCGTGGCCGGGAACACCGCTTGCAGTGCCTCGGGCATGCCCTTGAGGCCATCGGTCACGGCGATCAGGATGTCATGGACTCCGCGTGTCTTCAGATCGTTGAACACCTTCATCCAGAACTTGGCACCTTCGGTGTTCTCAATCCAGATTCCCAGGATGTCACGGCTGCCATCGGGCAGTACGCCCAGAGCCAGGTACACGGCCTTGGAGCGCACGACAGCGTCCTCGCGGATCTTGACCCGCAGTGCGTCGAAGAACACGACGGGGTACATGGGATCAAGCGGTCGCGTTTGCCAGGCAGTGACCTCGCTCATCACCGCATCGGTGACGCTGCTGATGAGATCGGGCGAGACATCGACCGAGTACATCTCTGTCAGGAAGCCCTGGATCTCGCGCACCGTCATGCCGCGTGCGTACATGGCGATGATCTTGTCGTCAAAGCCGGTGAAGCGGCGCTCATGCTTGCCAATAAGCTGCGGCTCGAACGAGCCCTCGCGGTCGCGGGGAACGTCGATGCGCAAGGCGCCGACGTCGGTCAGCACGGTCTTGGTGCTCTTGCCGTTGCGGTGATTGGGGGCAGCCCCTTCGGGCTTGGCCTGGCCGGGCGCGTAGCCCAGGTGGTGACTCATCTCGGCGCCCAGGGCGCGCTCAAGAACCGACTTCTTGAACTGCTGGAAGATGCCTTCGAGTTCGGCTGGCGTTACCGGCCCTGGGATGAGTTGCTCAAGCAGCTCGGCTGAGAATTGCGGCTGCGCCGCCTTGTCCGTCACTGCGGTCGTCTTCGTCTTGCGTGGCATTCATGCTCCTTGTTGACATGCTATGCCTCACACACAAAATTTCTGACAGGCTCTTAGTGACTGAGTCACCAAGCCTCGCGCAGCTCACCAGCGTTTGGAATAGTGATAGCTTCCCCCGCAAAGAACGTTCGCGGTGAGACTACTTGGATGGCATGGCTGCTTGGCGGTCCACCATCATTTGCATCATCTGTTCCATCATGGCCATCCGGCGCTCCATTTGAGCGTGCATACCCATCATGCCTCCCATGCCCGGATTTCCAGAGGCTGCAGGTGCGGCAGGTTTGGCCTGTGCCCCTTGCTGCATCATTCCCATCCCCATGCCACCAGAACTAGCCGCGCCCATCATGGCCATGCCTGACTGCATGAGCTTCATGTGCTCCTCCATCAGCGCTGAGCGTTCGGCGGGAGTCTTGGCCGCCTGCATTTTTTTGTGCATTTCCTGCATCGCCTTCATCTGACGATCAAAGGCGTCCGGTGCAGACGCGGCAGTGGCTGCCGGGGCAGACTGGGTTGTGACGCCGCCGCTCTGTGCATCTCCGGGGTGGTGGCCTGCGTGTTCGTCCTCAGGTTTTGGCGATTGCGCGACGGCACAGCCTGCCACGAATAGGGTTGTCAACAGCCCAGCGACGATGTTCAGACGCATGATGGTCTCCTTGGTAGTTCAACTGCAGCATGACGACGTCTGCCTTGCACCGTCTTGATCCACATCAACAGGGGTTACGGGCCGAGACGCACAGCAGCAGCCACCGGTTGTTCGGCGAGATGCAGGACTCACCGCCGCGTCTGCTTTGTATCCAGCACGCTCAATTGCGGAGCGGACAAGCTCCACAGTGTCGTCTTCGGCTTGCCCAGGAACGCGGACCTGCCGCGCGGCCACATCGATTTCTACTTCGACGCCCGCTGGCATTTGAGCCTGAGCGATTGCCCGACGAATGCGCTTCGCGCAACCGCCGCATGTCATATCAGGAACATTGAAATGGACCATGTGAGCCTCCTTTGGTTGATTCACTGTTTGACTATGAACCTTTCCACGATGAGAAGGTCAAGCTCATTCGCAAAGATCAACCGGGCATCAAGATCGAGAGCGGCACTCGCTCAGGCAGACAAGGCTATGCCGATTCGATCATGCTTGGCGAGCTGCATGCTGAGAGGCACTTAACGTCTTTCCGAGTCGACTGCGAAGCTCGCGAACCTGCTTGAACTGGCTTCAAGGCGCAACACGTGTCAGGAGCCAACGTATTGGTGTTCTCCATCTCCATCCAAAAAAATGGCCCACCGCTCCGAACGTCCGATGAGAGTTCGTCAGCGGACTTCCATGGTGGCTGGACGAGCGACCGCAACCGCTGCAAAGCAGCCCGAACCCCGAGCCTTCCATCTCGTGGACCCTCAAGCTATTCACCGCCCCCGCGCCCCGCGTCCCCTCCGCACCCCCCCCGCCACCTGACAAGCCTTCCGATAAGCCCGCAGCGTCACCTCCGCCCGCTGCATCACCGTGTCCTCCACCGTGGCCGCGCCTCCGGCCAGCGCATCGGCTTGCGCCTGCAGCAAGTCCGCCGGGCTCATGCCCGACGCCTCGCCCGTCAGCAGCGCAATCCCCTCGCTCACGTGCCCCATGGTGTACACATGGAACAGCCCGCGTTCCACCGCGTCCAGCACGCTGCGGTCCAGCATCAGGTGGCGCTGGTTGCGGGCGGGGATGAGTACGCCCTGCGTGCCGTCCAGGCCCGCTGTGGCGCAGGTACGGAACCAGCCTTCGATCTTTTCGTTGATGCCGCCCACGGGCAGCACTTCGCCGTGCTGGTTGAGCGCGCCGGTGATGGCGATGCCCTGGCGCAGCGGAAGGCCTGACAGGCTGGACAGCAGCGCGTATAGCTCGGCGCACGAGGCCGAGTCGCCTTCCACGCCGCTGTATTCCTGCTCGAACACGATGGAGGCATTGAGCGCCAGCGGCGCGACGTGGCTGAACAGGGCGGTGAGGTAGCTGTGCAGGATGAGCACGCCCTTGTCGTGGATGGGGCCCGACATATCGACCTCGCGCTCGATATTGAGCAGACCCTCTTGCCCGGCAAAGGTGCGCGCGGTAATGCGCACGGGAAAGCCAAAGCGGTAGTCGCCAAGGTCGATCTGCGTGAGCGCATTGATCTGCCCTGCCACGCTGCCGGTGAGGGTGATGAGCCGTTCGCCTTCCACGATGGATTCGTGCAGCTGCTCTTCAGGGTAGTTGTGGCGCAGCATGTGGGCGTGCCGGGCGGCGTGCACGTCGGCGGCCTCCACCAGCGTTCCGCCGCGTGCCTGGCACAGGGCGGCGGCTTCCATCAGCAGGGCTTCGATGTGGCCGAACTGCGCGCTCTGGCGGCCCTGGTCGTCGGCCTCGCGGTGGGTTTGCTCCAGCAGCAGCGCCACGGCGGCCGCGCCAAAGTGCGGCAGGCCCCGGCGCTGGCAGCTGTGCGCCACAAAGATGGCGCTGGCGCGGCGTGTGTCGGCGCTGGCGGCGAAGCGCTCCACAAAATCCACCTTGGCGCGAAAGCGGCGCGCGGTGTCGGGGTCGGCCTCTTGCAGGGCGTAGTACTCGTCCACGGTGCCGATCAGGACGATCTTCACATCCACCTGCACGGCTTCAGGCTGCAGCGCCACGGGCGCGCCGCCGCTGCCGCCACTGCCTGATTCGTCAATGTGCAGGCGGCTGGCGCGCAGAAAGCGCCGCAGCCGCGCCCACAGGCCGTCTTCACCGGTCAGGTCGTGCAGGTGCAGCAGCAAAAAGCCGCCATGCGCCCGCAGCAGGCTGCCCGCGCGGATGCCGGTGTAGTCGGCCTGGGGGGTGTCGCCGTCGTGGCGGGTTTCGATGCTGCCAAACAGCGTGCGGTGCTGGGGGTTGTCTTCCACGATCACGGGCGCGCCGTGCTGGCCGTGGTGGTCTACCGCCAGGTGGATCTGGCACAGGTGCAGCAGGTGGTCGAGCGCGTCCTGGGCGTCGTCGCCGTCGTCGTCTTCGTCGGTGTGGCTGCCGCTGCCCTTGTCGGCCGGCATTGCTGCATCGGCGGCGGCATCCCGTGCGGGCGGCTCGGCCAGTTCGAACCAGTGCAGGTGCTGCAGCAGTTCGCGCTCCACCTGCAGCAGCCAGGCCTGCAATGGCTCGGGCTGGGAATCGACGGCGCTGCGCACGGCCTGCAGCGCCTGCTGCACCAGGGGGCGCACGGTGCGCTTGCGCAGGTCGCCCAAGGTATCGTCGCGCACGCGTTCCAGCGGGCGCAGCGTTTGCGCAAACGCCACGATCTCGGCGCGCAGGGCCTGCTCGGCTGCGTCGATGCGCGCACGCTGCTCGGGCGGAAGGGCGCGTGCCTCGTTTTCGGTCAGCGGCTGGCCGTTGGGGCCGGTGATGGTGAAGACCATGTGGCCGCCGTCTTCGTCTGACCGCGACAGCCGGAACTCGCGCTCGCGGGCAAACGCTTCCAGCGCAGAAAACGCCTGGGCTTCCTGCACCTCGTAGGCTTGCTCGATGGTGCGGGCCTGGGCCCGAAAGTCGGGGCTGCCCAAGTGGCGCGGTATGTCGGTCTGCAGCGTGCGCGCCAGCTCTGCCATGGCCTTGCGCAGCACGCGGCCCTGGCCAGCGGGCAGCCGCAGCGCACGCGGGTGTTCAGGCGCATCAAAGTTGTGCAGGTAGCACAGGTCGGGCGGCACGGGCCGCGTGGCAGCCACCTCGCGCATGGCCTGGTGCATCAGCGATGCACGGCCGCTGCCCACCTCGCCCAGCACGAACAGGTGGTAGTCGGGCTGCGTCATCGTCAGCCCGAACTGCGCCGCCGCCTGGGCCCGCTCCTGGCCGATCCACGGCAGCGGCAGACCCTGCAGTTCCGCAGTGCTGGCAAAACCCAGAGTGGCGGGGTCGATGGTCAGGCGGAGCTGGTGGGGGGCGAGGGCGATGGCAGGCATGGGCGCGCAGGTGGATGGTGCAGGGGGCCCGGTAGCTGGGCTGGCAGGGCCACCGGATGGGCTGGGAAGCGTGCAGAGTAGCCAAATTTGAGCGAAATTGGCCTCTACGGCTTGATTTTAAAGCCTTGATTGCTATCAAAAGCATAGTGAATGGCCCCGGCGCAGCGCGGCACGCTGGGGCAGCCGCGCTGCGGCCGTGGCCTGCCGCAGCGTGCGCATGGTCCTGGGCCTCGCGCAGCCGGGTGTCAGTGCTTGACAGGGCACACGCCCTGGGGCGCACCGCCAGCCAGCGCGTGCTGGCGCGCATCGGCCAGGGTGGCAGCCGATGGTGCTTCGGTGGGCCAGCCAGCCAGGTGCTGCTGGGCCACGCGGCTCAGGGCGGTGATCCAGTGGTGGTTGTCGTTCAGGCACGGGATGTAGTGAAACTCCTGGCCCCCGTTGTGCAGGAACGCCTCGCGCACTTCCATGTTGATTTCTTCCAGCGTTTCCAGGCAGTCGCTGGTGAAGCCGGGGCACACCACATCCACCCGGCGTGTGCCTGCGGCACCGAGGGCCTCGATGGTGGGCTGGGTGTAGGGCTCCAGCCACTTGGCCTTGCCGAAGCGCGACTGGAACGTGACGCGGTAGCGGTCTTCGCGCAGGCCCAGGCGCTCGGCCAGCAGGCGGCCGGTCTTGCGGGCTTCGCAGTGGTAGGGGTCGCCCAGGTGCAGGGTGCGCTCGGGCACGCCATGAAAGCTCATCACCAGCTGGTCGGGCTGGCCGTTTGTCTTCCAGTGCGATTCGATGGTGCGGGCCAGTGCATCGATGTAGCCGGGGTGGTCGTGGTAGCGGTTCACAAAGCGCAGCTCGGGCACGTTGCGCGTCTTCGCGGCCCAGGTGTAGACGGCATCAAACACGCTGGCCGTGGTGGTGGCCGAGTACTGCGGGTACAGCGGCAGGATGAGGATGCGTGTGGCGCCTTCGGCCTTCAGGGCATCGAGCTGGCTTTCGATGGACGGGTTGCCATAGCGCATGGCATGGCGCACCAGCACCGCGTGGCCCGCTTCGCCCAGCCAGCCGCGCAGCAGCGTGGCCTGCCTGGCCGTCCACACCGCCAGGGGCGAGCCCTCGGGCGTCCACACGGATGCGTACTTGGCGGCCGACTTGGCGGGCCGCACCCGCAGGATGATGCCGTGCAGGATCACCATCCACAGCAGCCGGGGGATCTCGACCACGCGGTGGTCCCCCAGAAACTGCGCGAGGTAGCGGCGCACGGCTGGCGCGGTGGCCGCATCGGGCGTGCCCAGGTTGCACAGCAGCACGGCGGTGCGCTCGGCCTGGCCGTGGGTGTAGGGGGGTTCGGAGGCGAAGGGGGATGAAAGCATGGGCGCGATTGTGGCAAAACGTTTGCAGCGCCGGTGACGCCGGGTCTTTGCGGGCCGCGCTATTCTTCGTGGCTGTTTACCCACTGCTGGCCGGGCCGTCTGGCCTACGGCGCACCGCATGCCACATCCACAGAACCTCGACCTCTCCCGCATCCGCGCCGTCACGCTCGACCTGGACGACACGCTCTGGCCCATCTGGCCCACCATCGAGCGGGCCGAGGCCGTGCTGCTGGCATGGATGACCGAGCACGCCCCTGCCACGGCCGCACTGTTCAAGGACACGGCCGCGCTGCGCGCCATCCGCAACCAGATGGTCACCCTGCGGCCCGACCTGCAGCACGACCTGAGCGCCCTGCGGCGCGAGTCGATTCGCATGGCGCTTACGCAGGCGGGCGACGCGCCATCGCTGGCCGAGCCCGCGTTCGACCTGTTTTTTGCCGAGCGCCAGCGGGTGGATCTGTTTGCCGATGCGCACGATGCCCTGGCGTTCCTGTCGGCCCGGTACCCGGTGGCGGCGGTGTCCAACGGCAATGCCGATGTGCACCGCGTGGGCATCGGCCAGTACTTCCGCCACAGCCTGAGCGCCCAGGCGTTTGGCATTGCCAAGCCCGACGCACGCATCTTCCACGCCGCCGCAGCCGCGCTGCAGGTGCAGCCCCATGAGGTGCTGCATGTGGGCGACGACGCCACGCTCGATGCCCGCGGTGCCATGGACGCCGGCATGCAGGCCGTGTGGTTCAACCCCGCCGAGCACGCCTGGCCGTACGACACGCCGCCGCATGCCACGGTGAGCAGCCTGTCGGAGCTGTGCCGCCTGCTACAGGCGTAGGCGGCCGACCGCGTCGTCCACGCTCGCCGCCCCGTTTCTTGTCGTAGATCAAGACTTGCGCGCTCCACCTGGCCGGGCGCTTGATCGCCCCCGCTGATGGCGCCAAACTCACCCGTCCCTTCCCACCCCGCCATGCCCCGCAACACCATCCACCTGCCCACGGTCCGCTCCATCGGGCTCATGCAGCCCCTGACCTGGCTGGTGCTGGCGTGGCGCGACATGGCGCGCGCGGGCTGGATCAGCTTTGCGCACGGCTTCGCGCTGGCGCTGTTTGGCGCAGTCATCCTTGCCGTGGGGTACCACCGCTTCTGGTTTCTGGCGGGGGCCCTGTCGGGCTTTCTGGTGATTGCGCCCGTGCTGGCCACCAGCCTGTACGCCCTGAGCCGCGCCCTGGAGCGCCGGGAACCCGCCAACCTGGGCGTGGTGCTCAAGACCTGGGCCAACTGGCAGAACAGCCACGTCAACAAATGGGGCAACGACTACTGGTGCATGGTGCAGTTCGGCGCGCTGTTGGCGCTGGCGGCCACGGGCTGGGTGGTCACGTCGGCAGCGCTCATCACGCTGCTGGCCCCGGTGCCCATCGAGACGCCGGTGGACTTCATGCGCCATGTGGTCATGGCGCGCGAGGGCTGGTTGTTCGAGCTCTGGCTGGCGCTGGGCAGCCTGATGGCCGCGCCCATCTTTGCATCCAGCGTGGTGGCCATGCCCCTGCTGCTGGACCGCCGCGCCACGCTGCTGCAGGCGGTGCTGACGAGCTGGCAGGCCGTGGTGGTCAACCCCCTGCCCATGGCGTTCTGGGCGGCGCTCATCCTGGGCTTCACGCTGCTGGGGCTGGGGTCGCTGCTCTTGGCGCTGATCCTCATCATGCCCATGCTGGGCCATGCCAGCTGGCACGCCTACCGCGACCTGGTGGACCCTTCGAGCCTGCCGGAGCGCGAGGCCGCGTCGCCGCCGGTGCCCGGACCCGGAGCAGCACCGTGATCTTCGGCTTCACCGAGGCGCAGATCTCGGGCTTCTTTTTGACCTATGGCGTGGGCGCTTTCATTGCGTACATGCTGTTCATCATCGGCCAGCTGGCGTGGGAGTCCAAGGCCGGGCGGTTCGGCACCTTTGTGCTGTTTCTGGGGCTGGGGGTGGGCTTTCTGGGCTTTCTTGCCAAGGTCATCATCCAGTGGTGGCTGGAGCGCTGACCCGGAACTGGGGAGGTGCGCTCAGCGTTCCCAGGTCCGCAGGCCCAGCTCCTGTGCCAGACGCCGGTAGTCCGTCAGGCTGCGCTGCACAAACGCTTCCAGCGCAGGACCGCTGAGCACCAGCGGGTACAGGCCCAGCCGTTCGCACAGCACCGCATACCCGGGCGCGGCCTGGGCCTCCTGCAGCGCGGTGGTCCACGCAGCGGCCGCAGCATCGGGCACGCTGGCGGCCATGTACAGGCCGCGCACGGTGCTCCACACCAGGTCCACACCCTGCTCGCGCGCGGTGGGCATCTGGGCCAGCCGGCCGGGCAGGCGCTCGGCTGACAGCACGGCCAGGATGCGCACGGGCATGTCTTGCGACAGCGCCTTGGTAGCCTCGGCGGCATCGCCAGTGAAGACACCCACATGCCCGCCGCGCAGCGCCTTCAGCGCCTCGCCGCCGCCTTCGAACGACACGAAGCGCATGCGCTTGTGGTCCTGCCCCGCGGCCCGCACCAGCAGGGCCGCCTTGATCCAGTCCTGGCTGCCCAGCGTGCCGCCGGCGCCAAACACCACGCGCGACAGGTCCTTTTGCAGGGCGGCCACCACGTCCTGCAGGCGGCGGTGGGGCGAGTCGCGGTGCACCGCCACTACACCGTAGTCGTTACCCAGGGTGGCAAGCCAGCGCACGGCCGATGCCGGATGCGGGCCGAAGCGGCCCTGCGCGATGTTGAGCAGCGAGCCGCTGGAAAACGCCACCAGTGTGCCCGGGCCGCCCAGCCGCCCGGTGGCCGCCTGGTCAAACGCCACGGCACCGATGCCGCCGGGCAGATAGCGCGTGCGCAGGGGCTCCCGGCCCGGGCGCACGGCCTGCAGGGCCTCGGCCGCCACGCTGCAGGTCAGGTCAAAACCGCCGCCGGGGCGCGCGGGGGCCACGCATTCGGCCGGGCCTGTGGTCGCATCGGCTGGTGCTTCCCTGGGGCGGACCAATGGTGGTGCCGGGCTGGCAGCACGTGCCCATTGCGAGGCAGCGGCAGTGCCGGCGCAGCAGGCCAGTGCAAGCAGTGCGTGGCGGCGGTGGTGGGCCATGGCGGTGTGTGTACGTGTCTGAAATGGGTGTGCCGGACAGGTGTGGGCCCTTGCTGCTCAGGGCCTTGGCCACCACAGTATGGCCCGCAGGCCGGGGCCGTCATCGCGTGCCTGCAGGCGCAGGGTACCGCGGTGCCGCTCGGCAATCGACCGGGCAATGGCCAGGCCCAGGCCCGAGCCGCCTGCTGTGGCCTGCGAGCCGCGCCGGTAGCGCTGGCCCAGCGCGTCGCGTTCGTCCGCGCTCAGGCCGGGGCCGTTGTCTTCCACGCTGATGCTCCAGCCCATGCTGTCACTGGCGGCGCACACGGTGACGGTGCCGTGCTCGGGCGTGTAGGCAATGGCGTTGGCCGCCAGATTGGTCAGCGCCTCGCGCAGCAGGCCGCTGTCGGCAATGGCCTGCAGATCAGCCGTGGCGGTGTGGATGCCAAAGTCAATCTGCCGCTGCCGTGCCTGGGGTAGCAACTGCAGCGCCACCGCGCGCAGCAGCTCGGCCAGGTCGCACGGGGCCAAGTCCACGGCGGCGGTGTCGCTGCGGCCCAGGGCCAGCAGCTGCTGCGTGCTGCGCGTGGCGCGGGCCAGCTCGCTGCCCATGGCGTCCAGCGCCTGCCGGATCTGTGCGGGGTCGTCCTCGCGACGGGCGTAGTCGGCCTGCATCTGCAGCGTGGTCAGGTGGGTGCGCAGCTGGTGCGATGCGTCGTCCAGAAACTGCCGCTGCTGCGCCACCAGGCTCTGGGTGCGCGCCATCTGCTGGTTGACCGCATCGACCAGCGGGCGCACTTCGGCGGGCAGGTCGGCGTCGGCCAGCGGTGTCATGTCGTCGGGGCTGCGGGTGCGCACGCCCTGGGCCAGCCGGGCCAGCGGGCGCAGGGCAAACGCCAGCATGGCCGCGGTGCCCAGCACCATCAGCGCCAGCACCAGTGCATCGCGCCGCGCCGCGCGCTGCACGAAGTGGGCGGTGAACTCCTGCCGCGAGCGGGTGCTTTCTGCCACCTGCACCAGCACCGTGCGATCGGGCGTGGCCGGGTCGAGCGCGCGGCGGTAGGCGGCCAGCCGCACGGTGTCGCCAAAGTAGGTGGCGTCGTAAAACAGGGGAATGCCAGCGGCCAGCGGCGCGGGCGGCAGGGGCAGGTCTGCGTTACCCAGTTCCACCAGGCCATCCGACGACGCCACGCGGAAGTACACGTTGCCGCTGGCCGTGAGCTCAAAGAATTCGAGCATGGTGTAGGGCAGCTCGACCGACAGCCCGCCCGAGCTGCCCGAGATGTTCGCGTCAATCGACTTGAGCGCGCCCAGCAGAGACCGGTCGTACGCGGCATTGGCGGCGCCCAGCGCGTCCTGCCGCGTCATCCACAGCTCGATGGTGGTGACCGCCACCAGGAGCGGCAGCAGCAGCCAGGCCAGCAGCTGCCACAGGCTGGCGCGGCGCAGGCGGCGGGTCAGGCGCACGGGGCGGGCTCCGGTGCGGTCAGGCGCCTGCGGCCACGCAGTGGTTTCACGCCGGTCCCCCGGTCTCCAGCGCGTAGCCCAGGCCCCGCAGGGTGGTGATGCGCACGCCGCTGCCATCAAGGCGCTTGCGCAGCCGGTGCACAAAGACTTCCACTGCCTCAGGGTGCACGTCCTCGTCGTCGGGGAACACGCGGTCCAGGATCTGCTGCTTGGAAAACGGCTCGCCGCTGCGCTGCACCAGCACGCGCAGCACGGCCTGCTCGCGCGGCGAGAGCGACAGCGGCTCGCCGTGCAGCACAAACTGCCTTCGCGCCCCGTCGTACACCAGCGGGCCGCAGGCGAGCCGGGGGTGATCGCTGCCGCGTGCGCGCCGCACCAGGGCCTGCAGGCGCGCTTCCAGTTCGGCCAGCTCGAACGGCTTGGCCAGAAAGTCGTCCGCACCCGCGTTCAGCGACTGCACCCGCTGCTCCAGCGAGTCGCGCGCGGTCAGAATGAGGGCGGGCAGCCGCTGGTCGCGGGCGCGCAGCCGCTGCAGCACGGCATGGCCATCCAGCCCGGGCAGGCCCAGGTCCAGCACCAGCGCATCGTGGTCGTTCTGCTGCAAGGCCCGGTCGGCCAGCCGGCCGTCGTTCACCCACTCGACCTGGATGCCCGCATGCTCCAGCGCCCGGCTCAACCAGGTGCCCAGGTGGTGGTCGTCTTCAGCCAGAAGGATGCGCATGGGGGGATGCTACTGTCGTTCCGCGATGGTTCCAGGGGCTCTGTGAGCCTGGGCGGTTGCAACTGGCGGGGCCCCAGCCAGTGCCACCGTGGAACTGGCTTTGCCAGGCCACGGGTGGCGTCCCCCTCGGGGGAAGACGCGAAGCGGCTCAGGGGGGCTTCTTAGTCAGGTTTCACCTTCGCGCGCAGCAGCACCTTCTTCCAGCGCTCCTGCTCGGCCGCAATGAACTGCGCGAATTGCGCGGGCGTGCCGCCGATGGCTTCGGCCGCGTCGGCATTGAGGCGCTCCAGCGATGCGGGCGCCTTGACCGCCTTGGCAGTCTCTGTGGCCAGCTTGTCGAGGTTGGCGGCGGAAATGTTGGCGGGTGCCAGCATGCCGTACCACTGCGTCATCTCGAAGCCGGGGAAGCCCTGTTCGGCCACAGTGGCCACGTCGGGCAGGTGCGGCAGGCGCTTGGCCGAGCCGGTGGCGATGCAGCGCACCTTGCCCGACTTGATGAACGGCAGTACCGCAGCCGCGCCCACGGCGGACGCCTCAAGGCGGCCTGCGAGCAGGTCGGTCATCATGGGGCCGGTGCCGCGGTAGGGCACGTGCAGCATGAAGATTTCGGCCGTCATCTTGAGGTATTCAAACGCCAGGTGGCCCGCGCTGCCGTTGCCTGCCGAGCCGTAGCTCAGGCGGCCGGGGTTCTTCTTGACGTAGGCGATGAGCTCCTTGAGGTTCTTCGCGGGTACGTCGGGGTGCACCACGTACAGGCTGGGCACCTTGGCCAGCAGGCTCACGGGCTTGAAGTCCTTGTTAGCGTCGTAGGGCAGCTTGTCGAAGATGAACGGGTTGACCGCCAGTGTGCCGATGTGGCCCAGGATCAGCGTGTGCTGGTCTTCTGCGCGCGCCACTTCCGACATGGCAATGTTGCCGGCCGCGCCGGGCTTGTTGTCCACGTAGACGCTCTGGCCCAGGGTTTTGGACAGCTCGGCTGCAGTGGAGCGGGCCACGATCTCGGAGCTGCCGCCGGGTGCAAACGGCACCACGAAGCGCACGGACTTGGCGGGCCATGCAGGCTGTGCCGAGGCCGCTGCGGGCAGCAGGCCGCCCAGGGCGAGTGCGCCGCTGGCGCCCAGAAGCTGGCGCCGGCTCGGGTTCAGAAAGGGGGGTACGTGGTCTGCAGGCATGGTTGTCTCCGGAAGATGGACGTGCGGGCAGTGTGCGCCGCGTGCAAGAGGACCCCATGCTGCCCAAAGCCAGCTTTCGGAATGCTGTCAGTCGCCGGATTTCGCGGCGACCTGTTGCTGGCGGGCTCAGCCGGGTCAGGCCGTGGCAGATTCGCCGACGCTGCGCACCACGGCCGTGCCGCTCAGCACCGCGCCTTCCAGCGTGGCGGGGTAGGGCCCATCCACATAGTCGCCGCAGGCCGTGAGGCCCGGCAGCACCTGCATGGCAGGCCGCCGCAGGCCCGGCGTGCAGGCAAAGGTGGCGCGCTTTTCCACCACGGTCTGCACCGGCTGCAGCGGCGGCAGGCCCAGTTGCACCGTGGCCTGCTGCAGCACCTGCTGCTCTGTGGTGGCGCGGTCGCCCTGGCTGGCGCTCACCACAAAGGCCAGCAGGCCATGCTGGCCGTCGAGCTGGCCGCGGTCGAACACGAACTGCGCGGGTTGCCCCGGCTGGCTGCGCAGCGCCAGCATGGGTTGCGGCAGGCGCACGCCCGGGCCGTGGGCATACACGGTGGTGATGGCTTCAAAACGCAGTGCACCGGCGCAGGCAGCCCAGGCGCTGGCGGTGCTGGCATGGGCTGCACCCGGCGCCTGGCCCACGTCGGCCACCAGCCGGGCGGCCTCCCACGAGGGGCATGCCAGGGTGACGTGGTCGAACACGGCAGATGGGACTGACGTGTTGTCGGTGCCGCCGGTGTCTCCCTTGCAATCCAGCCCCCAGCGCCCCCCCGCCAGCGGCTGCAGCGCCTGCACGCGCTGGCCGGTCAGCACCTGCCCGCCGCGCTGCGCCAGCCACTGCGCTGCCGCCTGCGGGAACAGGCGGCCCAGGTCCACGCGGGGCAGCAGCAGGTTGGAGCCGCCGCGGCCGCTGAACAGGCTGTCGCGCAGCACCCGCAAAAACACCTGGCCGCTGGCCTCGGTAGCCGGGGTGTTGAGGGCCGACACGCACAGCGGGTCGATGAACTCGGCCATCAGCCGCGGGGTGAGCGGGGCGCAGAGCGTGGCCACCGACGTGCCCGGGTCGCAGCGGAACCCGCGCAGCTGCCAGGCGGTGGCCGTGCGCAGCAGCGCCAGCTTGTCGGCCCAGCTCCAGCCTTTGGCCCGCGCAATGCCCAGCAGGGCATCGAGCGGCGGCGGCAGATCGGGCAGGCACAGGCCCTGGCCGTTGGGGAACTGCAGGGTGAGCGGCAGGCGCAGCAAGGCTGCGTCGGGGTTGACGCCCACGAGCCGCATCAGGCGCAGGCTTTCGGTGTAGGCGCCAATCAGGATGTGCTGGCCGTTGTCGAGGGTGGCAGGGGCACCATCGGGCAGCACGCCGGGCACCGCCCGAGCGCGGCCGCCCAGGGTGCGGGCCGCTTCCAGCACCGTGACGTTGTGGCCCGCCTCGGTGTGCGCAATGGCTGCGGCCATGCCGGCCCAGCCTGCACCCACCACGGCGACGTTCGCGCCGACCTGCATGGCGCGCGCCACTACATCCTGCCCAGCGCCTGCAGCTTCCAGGCCAGCCAGAACTTTCGCAGCGGCGTGAGCTTGATGCGCTGGTGCAGCACCTGGAAGTTTTCGTGCTCGATCTCGCGCAGCAGCGTGCGGTAGATGCTGGCCATCATCAGGCCGGGCTTTTGGGTGCGGCGGTCGGCGTCGGGCAGCATGGCCAGGGCCTGGTCGTACAGGCCGTGGGCGCGTTCGGCCTGAAAGCGCATCAGCGCGGTGAACCGGTCGGAATACGTGCGCTTCAGAATCTCGTGCGCCTTCACGTCGAACTGCTGCAGCTCGCTCACCGGCAGGTAAATGCGGCCCAGCATGGCGTCCTCGCCCACGTCGCGGATGATGTTGGTCAGCTGGAACGCCAGGCCCAGCGTGTGCGCGTATTCGGTGGTGCGCGGGTCGGTCTGGCCAAAAATGCGCGCCGCCACTTCGCCCACGATGCCCGCCACCAGGTGGCAGTAGCCCTTGAGGCCCGCAAAGTCCAGGTAGCGCGTCTGCTCCAGGTCCATCTGGCAGCCGTCGATGACGGCCTGCAGGTGGCGCTGCTCGATGCCGTATTCAGCCGTATGCGGCATCAGCGCCAGCATCACCGGGTGCGTGGGCTGCCCGGCAAACGACTTGGCCACCTCGCTCTGCCACCAGGCCAGCTTGGTGCGGGCCACACCGGCATCGCTCACCTCGTCCACCACATCGTCCACCTCGCGGCAGAACGCATAGAACGCCGTGATGGCCGCGCGGCGCGGCGCGGGCAGGAACAGAAAGGCGTAGTAGAAGCTGCTGCCCGAGGCCACGGCCTTTTGTTGTACGTACTGCTGCGGTGTCATGGGGCGGGATTGTCCCATGGCACACCGGGGCGGTCGGTTTGGCGGGTTTTGAGGTATTTTTGGCTGCTAGCGCACGTTCTGATTGCACTTATAGCTATCGAATAAATAGCAAATGTTCCTGGGGCTGTGGCCTGGTACCCGGCACTACCTCGCCGCCGCGCTGGCAGTGCGGCGCCGTCAGCACTCCACCACGTTCACGGCCAGGCCGCCCCGCGAGGTTTCCTTGTACTTGCTCTTCATGTCGGCGCCGGTCTGCATCATGGTCTTGATGACCTTGTCGAGCGAGACCACGTGCTGGCCGTCGCCCCGCAAGGCCATGCGCGCGGCGTTGATGGCCTTGATGGCGCCCATGGCATTGCGCTCGATGCAGGGGATCTGCACCAGCCCGCCCACCGGGTCGCAGGTCATGCCCAGGTTGTGCTCCATGCCGATCTCGGCGGCGTTCTCGATCTGCTCGGGCGTGCCGCCCATCACCGCGGCCAGGGCCCCGGCGGCCATGGAGCAGGCCACGCCCACCTCGCCCTGGCAACCCACTTCGGCGCCGGAGAGCGATGCGTTTTCCTTGTAGATGAGGCCGATGGCGCCTGCGGTGAGCAAAAAGTCGGCAATGCCGTCTTCGTTGGGTTTGTGCGTGCCCTGGATGAAGTTAACGTAGTAGTGCAGCACGGCCGGGATCACACCCGCCGCGCCGTTGGTGGGGGCGGTCACCACGCGGCCGCCAGCGGCGTTTTCCTCGTTGACGGCCATGGCGTAGAGGTTCACCCAGTCCAGCATCGACAGCGGATCGCGCAGGGCGGCCTCGGGTGCGCTGCTGAGCTGGTGCTGCAGTTCGGCGGCGCGGCGGCGCACGTGCATGGGGCCGGGCAGGTGGCCGGTGCTGGCGCAGCCGCGCCGCACGGCGCCAGCCATGGCCTGCCAGATGGCCATGAGCTGGCGGCGCACCTCGGCGCTGCTGCGCCAGTGCTGTTCATTGGCGGCCATGACCTGGGCGGGCGAAAGGCCTGTGGCCTGGCACTGCGCCAGCAGCTCGGCCCCGGTGCGAAACGGGTGCGGCAGGCCCTGGCCGTGGCCCGCGGTGCCGGGCAGGGCGGGGGCGTGGTTGAGCACGCGCTCGCCGGCCGCATCCACCACAAAGCCGCCGCCCACCGAGTAGTACTCGCGGGTTGCCAGTTCGGCACCCGCGGAGTCCAACGCGTGAAAGCACATGCCGTTGGGGTGCAGCGGCAGGCTTTTGCGGCGAAACAGCAGGTGCTCCTTTTCGGTGAACGCCACGCGGTGCTGGCCCATCAGCAGCAGCGAGCCGCTGGCGCGGATGTCGGCAATGGCGGGCGCGATCTGGTCGGGGTCGATGCGGTCGGGCTCGTGCCCGGCCAGACCCAGCAGCACGGCCTTGTCGGTGCCGTGGCCCACGCCGGTGGCCGAGAGCGAGCCGAACAGCTCCACAGTCACGCTGTGCACCGCCTGCAGGCCCAACGCATCCTGCAAATGGCAGGCGAACTGGCGCCCCGCAATCATGGGCCCCACGGTGTGCGAACTGGAGGGGCCGATACCGATCTTGAAGAGGTCGAAAACGCTGACGGGCATGGTGGCGGGGTCGGCCGGTACCGACAGGGGTGCGACAAAGAAAGCCTCGCCCGGCGGGTGGCCGGGCGAGGGCGGTAGTCCGCGGCACGGGGGGATGACCCTTGCGTTGAACCTGGCGGCCGCGAGGCTAACTGCCGATGGGCGCGCGGCGCATGCTCGCAATCCCTTGCCGGCCGGCGGCAGCCCGGGCGCCGCACCATGGATGGGATGTCCGTTAGCTATTTAATTGATAGCTACGGGAGTATTAAATACGTGCGTCAGAGGCTGTTTTGATTCAAAAGCCATGCCGCAGAGCCCCCGAAAGGCTGCCGCCGCTTGCCGCCCATGAATCTTTCTTACATGACCACCGCACGGGCCAGCATCACGCACCAGTCCCAGGCGTGCAGGCGCGGGCGGGTGTGCAGGCTGCCGCCGCGCAGCGCCTCGACCTTGTCGAGGATGCGCAGGCCGCCTTGCACCACCAGGCGCAGTTCCCAGCCGGCCCGGCCGGGCAGGCGGTGCACCAGGGGGGCGCCGCTTTCCATCAGGGTGCGGGCCCAGCGGGTGCAGTCGGCAATCAGCCGCACGTTCTGGGGCGTACTCTGCAGGGCCTGCAGCTCGGCCTGGCAGGCGCCGTGGGTCACGCAGTCGGCACGCGGCAGGTAGTGGCGGCCGCGCGGGATGTCGACCGACAGGTCTTGCCAGAAGTTGATGAGCTGCAGCGCCGTGCAGATGGCGTCGCTCTGCGCCAGGGCCTGGTCGTCCGCTACGCCATACAGATGCAGCAGCAGGCGCCCCACGGGGTTGGCTGAGCGGCGGCAGTAGTCCAGCAGCTCGTCCCGGTCGAGGTAGCCCTCGGCGTCGCGCGTCTTGTGCACATCCTGGATGAAGGCGCTGAGCAGGTCATCGAGCAGCTGCACCGGAAGCTGGTGCGTGCGCAGCACCCCCTGCAAGGGCCCGAACACGGCGGCCCAGCGGGGGGAGGGCGGGCGGCCTTCGGCAATGGCCTGCAGGTCGGCACGGTAGGCGGCCAGGTCGCCCAGCCGCTCCTGTGCCGGGGCGTCGCCTTCGTCGGCCATGTCGTCGGCCGTGCGGGCAAAGGCGTAGATGGCCGCGATGGGCTGGCGCAGGTGCGGTGGGCACAGCACCGAGGCGACGGGGAAGTTCTCGTAGTGCGTCACCGGTGCGGCCTGAACGGGCGCCAGCGGGGTGGACAGGGGCTTCGCCGGGGTGTCGGGCGTGGGTTTTGCATGCGGGTTCACGGCCCGATTGTCGCTTGACAAGGTCAAGCGGTTCTCATAGATTACTAACCGGTCAGTCAGTAATCTGCCAACAGATATTTCACCCACGGGTTCAGGCGGCCTCCTGCCTGCGCACGCGCCAGCCGGTTTCGGGAGCGTGTGCCTCGGCTTGGCTGCACCCTCCTTTCACCGGATTCCCCATGCGCTCACACCCCGCTCCGCGGCCTTTTACACGGCAATCCAGGTATCTGATCGCGCTGGCGGTGGTTGCCGCGCTGGCGGCATGCTCCCGCCCCGCACCGCCCGAGGAGCCCGTGCGCTCCGTCAAGCTGATGACGGTGGGCGTGGGCGCGCTGGAGTCCACGCTGGAGTATTCCGGCGAGGTGCGTGCCCGGGTGGAGTCCCGCCTGGGCTTTCGCGTAGCGGGCAAGATCGTGCAGCGCCAGGCCGAGCTGGGCCAGCGCGTGAAGGCCGGGCAGGTGCTGGCCCAGCTGGACCCGCGTGACTACCAGCTGGCCACCGATGCGGCCCGCGCGCAGCTGGCATCGGCCACCACCCAACGCGACCTGGCGGCGGCCGACTTCAAGCGCTACCAGACGCTCAAGGACCAGAACTTCATCAGCGGCGCCGAGCTGGAGCGCCGCGAGGCATCCCTCAAGGCCGCGCAGGCCACGCTCGACCAGGCGCGCGCGCAGCTGTCGTCGCAGGGCAACCAGACGGCCTACACCACGCTGGTGTCGGACGTGGCCGGTGTGGTCACGGGTATCGACGCCGAGCCGGGCCAGGTGGTTTCGGCCGGTGCGCCGGTGGTGCGCATTGCCCAGGACGGCCCGCGCGATGTGGTGTTTGCCGTGCCGGAAGACAAGGTGGCACAGATCACCACGGGCTCGGAAGTGGCCGTGCGTGGCTGGGCAGGTGGCCAGGCCCTGACCGGCCGGGTGCGCGAAGTGGCGGCCAGCGCCGATGCGGCGACCCGCACCTTCCAGGTGAAGGTGGCGATTGACGGCGTGCAGGCGCCGCCGCTGGGCTCCACCGTGTACGCCACGCCCAAGGCCCTGAGCCATGCGGGCATTGCGGCCATCAAGCTGCCCACCAGCGCGCTGCGCCAGGAAGGCCAGTCCACCGCCGTGTGGGTGTACGACGCCGCCAGCAGCACCGTGAAGTCGCAAGTGGTGCAGATTGCCACGGCCGACGGCAACCAGGCCGTGGTGGCTGCGGGCCTTGCGCCCGGGATGCAGGTGGTGGCCACCGGCGTTCATGTGCTGTCGCCAGGGCAGAAAGTCACGGTTTACCAGCAAAAAGGTGGCCCAGCGCCCGTCAGCAAAGCGCAGACAGCTACTAATTCAGTAGCAAACCCTGCCGTGGCTGCACCCGCTGCCGGCGCCGCGCCTGCATCCGCCCCGGCGTCTGCCACCAACTGAGGCCACGCCATGACGCAAGTACAACCCAAAGAGGGGTTCAACCTCTCCAAGTGGGCGCTCGACCATCCGGCGTTGACCCGCTACCTCATGGTCGTCCTGATGCTGCTGGGCTTTGCCGCCTACTTCCAGCTCGGGCAGGACGAAGACCCGCCGTTCACCTTCCGCGCGATGGTGGTGCGCACCTACTGGCCCGGCGCCACCGCGCAGCAGGTGGCCGAGCAGGTCACCGACAAGATCGAGCGCACCCTGCAGGAGGTGCCGTACGCCGACAAGATCCGCAGCTATTCCAAGCCTGGCGAGTCGCAGATCATTTTCCAGATCAAGGATTCGTCCAAGGCCAGCGAGGTGGCCAACGTCTGGTACACGGTGCGCAAGAAGGTGGGCGACATGCGCTACACCCTGCCGCAGGGCATCCAGGGCCCGTTCTTCAATGACGACTTTGGCGATGTGTATGGCGTGATCTACGCGCTGGAGTCCGAAGGCTTCAGCTACGCCGAACTCAAGTCGTTTGCCGACGACGTGCGCCAGCAGCTGCTGCGCGTGCCCGACGTGGCCAAGGTCGAGCAGTTTGGCGTGCAGGACGAAAAGGTCTTCATCGAGATCTCGCAAAAGCGCCTGTCGCAGCTGGGCCTGGACATGAACCAGGTGCTGGCCCAGCTGGGCCAGCAAAACGCGGTGGAAGCCGCGGGTGCCGTGCAGACGCCGCAAGACCAGGTGCAGGTGCGCGTGGCGGGCCAGTTCAACGCCATTGAAGACCTGCGCGCCATGCCCATCCGGGGCCCGTCGGGCGCGCAGCTGCGCCTGGGCGATATTGCCGAGATCAAGCGCGGCTACGTGGACCCAGCCACCGTCAAGGTGCGCCACCAGGGGCGCGAAGTGATCGCGCTGGGCGTGTCGATGGCCAAGGGCGGCGACATCATTGCGCTGGGCAAGGCGCTGCACGCCACCACGGACCGCATCGGCACCACCCTGCCCGCAGGCGTGAAGCTGGTCAATGTGCAGGATCAGCCCAAGGCCGTGTCCACTTCGGTCAACGAATTCGTCAAGGTGCTGATCGAGGCCGTGGTCATCGTGCTGGCCGTGAGCTTTGTGGCCCTGGGGCTGCACAAGCGGCCGGGCAAGCACCCGTTCTATCGCCAGTGGTACATCGACCCGCGCCCCGGGCTGGTGGTGGGCATCACCATTCCGCTGGTGCTGGCCGTTACGTTTCTGGCCATGTGGTACTGGGGCATCGGGCTGCACAAGATCTCGCTGGGCTCGCTCATCATTGCGCTGGGCCTGCTGGTGGACGACGCCATCATTGCTGTGGAAATGATGGTGCTCAAGCTTGAAGAGGGCTACGACAAGGTGCGCGCCGCGACCTTTGCCTACGAGATCACCGCCATGCCCATGCTGACCGGTACGTTGATCACGGCGGCCGGGTTTCTGCCCATCGGTCTGGCCAAGTCCACCACGGGCGAATACACGTTTGCCATCTTTGCCGTGACGGTGATCGCGCTGGTGCTGAGCTGGATCGTGTCGGTGTACTTCGTGCCTTACCTGGGCACGCTGCTTTTGAAGGTGCCGCCGCATGTGCTGGCGGCGCAGGCCAACAAGGGCGTGACCGAAGACCCGCACGAGGTGTTCGACAGCCCGTTTTATCGCACCTTCCGCAGGCTGGTGGACTGGTGCGTGCAGCACCGCTGGCTGACGATCGGTGCCACGGTGCTCACCTTTGCGCTGGGCATTGCGGGCATGGGCAAGGTGCAGCAGCAGTTTTTCCCGGATTCAAGCCGTCCCGAGATCCTGGTCGACATCTGGTTCCCGGAAGGCACGTCGTTTGCGGGCAATGAAGAAGTCACCAAGCGCGTGGAGCAGCGCCTGCTGGCCGAGCCCGGTGTGAACACGGTCAGCACCTGGGTCGGGTCGGGTGTGCCGCGTTTCTATCTGCCGCTGGACCAGGTGTTCCCGCAAAGCAACGTGTCGCAGTTCATCGTGGTGCCGCAGGATCTGAAGGTCCGCGAGTCGCTGCGGGTGAAGCTGCCCGCGCTGCTGGCGCAGGAGTTCCCCGAGGTGCGTGGCCGCGTCAAGCTGCTGCCCAATGGCCCGCCTGTGCCGTACCCGGTGCAGTTCCGCGTGGTCGGGCCCGACCCGGTGGCGCTGCGCGAACGCGCCGACGAGGTCAAGGCCGAGCTGCGCAAGAGCCCCGACATGCGCGGCGTGAACGACAACTGGAACGAATCGGTGAAGGTGCTGCGCCTGGAGGTGGACCAGGCCAAGGCGCGTGCGTTGGGCGTGACCAGCCAGTCGATCGCGCAGGCCTCCAAGACCATCCTGTCGGGCACGCAGGTGGGCCAGTACCGCGAGGGCGACAAGCTCATCGACATTTTGCTGCGCCAGCCGCTGGATGAGCGCAACGCGATCACCGACATCGCCAACGCCTACCTGCCCACGGCATCGGGCAAGTCGATTCCGCTCACGCAGATCGCCAAGCCTGTGTTTACCTGGGAGCCCGGTGTGATGTGGCGCGAGAACCGCGACTACGCCATCACCGTGCAGGGCGACGTGACCGAGGGCCTGCAGGGCGCCACCGTCACGGCGTCGCTGCTGCCGTCGCTCAAGGCCATCGAGGCCGGCTGGCGCTCGGCCGGGCAGGGCGGCTACCGCATCGAGGTGGCCGGCGCGGTCGAGGAAAGCTCCAAGGGCTCGGCGTCGATTGCCGCGGGCATCCCCATCATGCTGTTCATCACCTTCACGCTGCTGATGCTGCAGCTGCACAGCTTCAGCCGCGCCATGCTGGTGTTCCTGACCGGGCCGCTGGGCCTGGCCGGCGTGGCGGCGGCGCTGCTGGTCCTGAACCGCCCATTCGGCTTTGTGGCACTGTTGGGCGTGATCGCTCTCATGGGCATGATCCAGCGCAACTCGGTGATCCTGATCGACCAGATCGAGCAGGACCGCGCCCGCGGCGTGCCCGCCTGGGACGCCATCGTCGAGTCTGCGGTTCGCCGTCTGCGCCCCATCGTGCTGACCGCGGCGGCGGCCGTGCTGGCCATGATCCCGCTGTCGCGCAGCGTGTTCTGGGGCCCGATGGCCGTGGCCATCATGGGCGGCCTGATCGTGGCGACCGTGCTGACGCTGCTGGCCTTGCCCGCGATGTACGCGGCCTGGTTCCGCGTGAAAAGGCCTGAGCCAGAAGTTCTTGCCTGAGGTTGATTCGGGAGGTCTCTCGCATCAGGGTAAAATAGAAGGTTGACCGATTTCATGCAGGCGGCAGCTGTGGTTGCCGCCTGTTTGTTTGTAGAACCGCGCGGGTGGCGAAATTGGTAGACGCACCAGGTTTAGGTCCTGACGCCAGCAATGGTGTGGGGGTTCGAGTCCCCCCCCGCGCACCACCCATGTGAGACTTTGCGGAACACGGCGCTGCTGCGCTGCAGCCAGCACGATCCACATTCATAAGAGGAATAGCCATGGCCGTTACTGTTGAAACCCTTGAGAAGCTCGAGCGCAAGATCACGCTGAGCGTGCCCGTCACCCTGATCCAGTCCGAAGTCGACACGCGCCTCAAGCGCCTGGCACGCACGGTCAAGATGGACGGCTTCCGTCCAGGCAAGGTCCCCATGACCGTGGTGGCCCAGCGCTATGGCTACTCGGTGCAGTACGAAGTGCTCAACGACAAGGTCGGTGAAGCCTTTGCCGTGGCCGCCAACGAAGCCAACCTGCGCGTGGCCGGCCAGCCCCGCATCACCGAAAAGGAAGGCGCACCCGAAGGTCATGTGACTTTCGACGCCATCTTCGAAGTCTTCCCGGAAGTCAAGATCGCCGACCTGTCGGACGCCGAAGTCGAAAAGCTGTCGGCCGAAGTGACCGATGCAGCCATCGACAAGACCATCGACATCCTGCGCAAGCAGCGCCGCAGCTTCGCCCAGCGCGCCATGGACGCTGCCGCCCAGGACGGCGACCGCGTGACCGTGGACTTCGAAGGCAAGATCGACGGCGAACCGTTTGACGGCGGCAAGGCCGAAGACTTCCAGTTCCTGGTAGGCGAAGGCCAGATGCTCAAGGAATTTGAAGACGCCGTGCGCGGCATGAAGTCGGGCGAAAGCAAGACCTTCCCCCTGGCTTTCCCTGCCGATTACCACGGCAAGGACGTTGCCGGCAAGACGGCTGACTTCCTGGTGACGATCAAGAAGATCGAAGCCGCTCACCTGCCCGAAGTGAACGACGCCCTGGCCAAGTCGCTGGGCATCGCCGACGGCTCCGTGGACGGTCTGCGCGCAGACATCAAGAAGAACCTGGAGCGTGAAGTCAAGTTCCGCCTGCTGGCCCGCAACAAGGCGGCCGTGATGGACGCCCTGGTGTCCAAGGCCGAGCTCGATCTGCCCAACGCCAGCGTGCAGGCGGAAATTGCCCGCCTGATGGAAGGCGCCCGCGCTGAACTCAAGCATCGCGGCATCAAGGACGCCGACAAGGCCGAAATCCCTGAAGATGTGTTCCGTCCCCAGGCCGAGCGCCGCGTGCGTCTGGGCCTGGTGGTGGCCGAGCTGGTGCGCGCCAATGAACTGCAGGCCAAGCCCGAGCAGCTCAAGGCCCACATCGACGAGCTGGCTGCGAGCTACGAGAAGCCCGAAGACGTCGTGCGCTGGTACTTTGGCGACCGCCAGCGTCTGGCCGAAGTCGAAGCCGTTGTGATTGAAAACAACGTGACCGAGTTCGTGCTGTCCAAGGCCAAGGTGGTCGACAAGGCCGTGTCGTTCGACGAACTGATGGCACAGCAGGGCTGATCGGGCCATAGCGGGGCCGTGCGCCTGCTGCCATGGCAGGAGCCGCTCCGCTCAAGCCGACAGGGGCTTGTGCTTTCTGGCACAGGCCCCATTTCATTTCTGGGTACAGTATCTGCTTGTCTGGAGAAAACATGAGCGCATTGGAAACACAAGGCCTGGGCATGGTCCCCATGGTCATCGAACAGTCTGGCCGTGGCGAACGGTCTTACGACATCTATTCCCGCCTGCTCAAGGAGCGCGTGATTTTCCTGGTCGGCCCGGTCAATGACCAGACTGCCAATCTGGTGGTGGCACAGTTGCTGTTCCTGGAAAGCGAAAATCCCGACAAGGATATTTCGTTCTACATCAATTCTCCTGGCGGCTCGGTCAGCGCCGGCATGGCGATCTATGACACGATGAACTTCATCAAGCCTGACGTGTCGACGCTGTGCACCGGCATGGCGGCCAGCATGGGCGCCTTTTTGCTCGCGGCTGGCGCCAAGGGCAAGCGGTTTGCGCTGCCCAACTCCAAGGTCATGATCCACCAGCCGCTGGGCGGCATGCAGGGCCAGGCGACCGAAATCGAGATCCACGCGCGCGAGATCCTCAAGACCCGCGAGCAGCTCAACAAGATCCTGGCTGAGCGCACCGGCCAGCCACTGGAAAAGATCCAGCGCGACACCGAGCGCGACTACTTCCTGTCGGCCGACGAGTCCAAGGAATACGGTCTGGTCGATCAGGTGATCAGCAAGCGTTCCTGATAGACCACGAGGGTGGTGCAGCGGCGTTTTCCTTCGGGAAGGCGCCGTTTTTTATTTGGTTATCATCCCGTCAACTTACCGAAACAAAGCAAGGCATTGCCCCCATGGCCGAGAAAAAAGGCTCTTCCAGCGAAAAAACCCTCTACTGCTCTTTTTGCGGCAAAAGCCAGCATGAAGTGAAGAAGCTGATCGCCGGTCCGTCGGTCTTTATCTGCGACGAGTGCATTGACCTGTGCAACGAAATCATCCGCGACGAGCTTCCAGCTGGCGATGCGGCCCGCGAGGCGCGCAGTGATCTGCCGACGCCCGTGGAGATCAAGACCAACCTGGACAACTACGTCATCGGGCAGGATGTCGCCAAGCGCACGCTGGCCGTAGCGGTGTACAACCACTACAAGCGCCTGCGCCACAAGGACAAGGCGCACAAGGATGATGTCGAGCTCTCCAAGAGCAACATCCTTCTGATCGGGCCCACGGGTTCGGGCAAGACGCTGCTGGCGCAGACGCTGGCGCGCATGCTGGATGTGCCTTTTGTGATGGCCGATGCGACCACGCTGACCGAGGCCGGCTACGTGGGCGAAGATGTCGAGAACATCGTCCAGAAGCTGCTGCAAAGCTGCAACTACGAGGTGGAGCGCGCACAGCGCGGCATCGTGTACATCGACGAGATCGACAAGATCTCGCGCAAGTCCGACAACCCGAGCATCACGCGTGACGTGTCGGGCGAAGGCGTGCAGCAGGCCTTGCTCAAGCTGATCGAAGGCACGATGGCCAGCGTGCCGCCGCAGGGCGGGCGCAAGCATCCCAACCAGGATTTCCTGCAGATCGACACGACCAACATCCTGTTCATCTGCGGCGGGGCGTTTGCCGGGCTGGAGAAGGTGATCGAGAACCGCACTGAAGCCTCTGGCATAGGCTTCGGCGCTTCGGTCAAAAGCAAGAAGCAGCGTTCGCTTACCGAGGTGTTTACCGAGATCGAACCGGAAGACCTGATCAAGTTCGGCCTGATCCCCGAGCTGGTGGGCCGCATGCCCGTGGTCACGGCCCTGGCCGAGCTGAGCGAAGACGCCCTGGTCCAGATCCTGACCGAGCCCAAGAACGCGCTGGTCAAACAGTACAGCAAGCTCCTGGCGATGGAAGGTGTGGACCTGGAGATCCGCCCCGCCGCGCTCAAGGCCATTGCCCGCAAGGCCCTGGCCCGCAAGACCGGTGCGCGCGGCCTGCGCTCGATTCTGGAGCAGTCACTCATCGGCACCATGTTCGACCTGCCCAACACGAGCAACGTCGAGAAGGTGGTGGTAGACGAGTCCACCATCGAAGAAAACAAGCCACCGCTGCTCGTGTACCGCGAAGCCGCCAAGAAGGCCTGAGATGCCGGAACGGGGCGAGCCAATATCGCCCTTGCTGCAACAACCCTTCACGCGCCGCGACTGCGCGTGAGGGTTGAAAATCCCTCCATGTGGACCATATTCCACAGAGCACTTTGAGGATTTCCATGTCCGGACACACCCCCCTGCCAGCCACCCCCATCGACCTGCCACTGTTGCCGCTGCGCGACGTGGTGGTGTTCCCCCACATGGTGATCCCGCTGTTCGTCGGCCGGCCCAAGAGCATCAAGGCCCTGGAGCTGGCGATGGAGTCCGACCGGCGCATCATGCTGGTGGCCCAGAAAGCTGCGGCCAAGGACGAACCTTCGGTGTCGGATATGTTCGATGTCGGCTGCGTTTCGACAATCCTGCAGATGCTCAAGCTGCCCGATGGCACCGTGAAGGTGCTCGTCGAGGGCCAGCAGCGTGCCGCGGTGACCTCCATCGAAGATGCCGAGACGCATTTCACCGCCACGGTGACGCCGGTGGAGGCTCAACCCGAAGCCAGCAAGCCCAGCGAAATCGAAGCGCTGCGCCGCGCGGTGATGCAGCAGTTTGACCAGTACGTCAAGCTCAACAAGAAGATCCCGCCCGAAATCCTGACGTCGATCTCCAGCATCGACGACCCGGGCCGCCTGGCCGACACCATCGCTGCCCACCTGCCGCTCAAGCTGGAAAACAAGCAGGTTGTGCTTGATCTGGCGGATGTGAAAGCACGGCTGGAAAACCTTTTCGAGCAGCTCGACCGCGAAGTCGACATCCTGAATGTCGACAAGAAGATCCGCGGGCGCGTCAAGCGCCAGATGGAAAAAAACCAGCGCGACTTCTATCTCAACGAACAGGTCAAGGCGATCCAGAAGGAGCTGGGCGAGGGCGACGAAGGCGCTGACATTGAAGAGATCGAAAAGAAGATCAAGCTGGCCAAGATGCCTGCGGAGGCCCGCAAAAAGGCCGACGCCGAGCTCAAGAAGCTCAAGCTGATGTCGCCCATGTCGGCTGAAGCCTCGGTGGTGCGCAACTACATCGATGTGCTGACCGCGCTGCCCTGGAGCAAGAAGACAAAGATCAAGCACGACCTGGTCAATGCCGAAGGCGTGCTCAACGAAGACCACTTCGGCCTCGACAAGGTCAAGGACCGCATTCTTGAGTACCTTGCAGTGCAGCAGCGTGTGGACAAGGTCAAGGCCCCCATCCTGTGCCTGGTCGGTCCTCCGGGCGTTGGCAAGACCTCGCTCGGGCAGTCGATTGCCAAGGCCACCGGACGCAAGTACGTGCGCATGGCCCTGGGTGGCATGCGTGACGAGGCAGAGATCCGCGGCCACCGCCGCACCTACATCGGCGCGCTGCCGGGCAAGGTGCTGCAGAGCCTGTCGAAGGTGGGTACGCGCAACCCGTTGTTCCTGCTGGACGAGATCGACAAGCTGGGCACGGACTTCCGCGGTGATCCGTCAAGCGCGCTGCTGGAGGTGCTGGACCCTGAGCAAAACCACACCTTTGGCGACCATTACGTCGAGGTTGATTTCGACCTGAGCGACGTGATGTTCGTGGCGACATCGAACTCGATGAACATCCCGCCCGCGCTGCTCGACCGCATGGAAGTCATCCGCCTCTCGGGCTACACCGAGGACGAGAAGACCAGCATTGCCATGAAGTATCTGCTGCCCAAGCAGCTCAAGAATAATGGCGTGAAGGACGAGGAGTTGCTCATCACCGAGCCTGCCGTGCGTGACATGGTGCGCTACTACACGCGCGAGGCGGGTGTCCGTTCGCTGGAGCGTGAGCTGTCCAAGATCTGCCGCAAGGTGGTCAAGGGCCTGCAACTCAAAAAGCTCACGCCCCAGGTCGTGGTCACCGAGGACAACCTCCCGGACTATCTGGGTGTGCGCAAGTACACCTATGGGCGTGCCGAGCTGCAAAACCAGGTGGGCCAGGTGGTCGGCCTGGCGTGGACCGAGGTGGGCGGCGATCTGCTGACCATCGAGGCGGCCACCATGCCGGGCAAGGGCGTCATCACACGCACTGGCTCGCTGGGTGATGTGATGAAGGAGTCGGTAGAGGCCGCACGTACGGTGGTGCGCAGCCGTTCCCGGATGCTCGGCATTCGCGACGACATGTTCGAGAAGCGCGACATCCACATCCACGTGCCGGACGGCGCGACGCCCAAGGACGGCCCGAGCGCAGGCGCTGCGATGACGACTGCTTTCGTCTCGGCGCTCACCGGAATCCCCGTACGCGGTGACGTGGCGATGACCGGCGAGATCACGTTGCGCGGCGAAGTCACCGCCATCGGGGGGCTGAAGGAAAAGCTGCTCGCGGCATTGCGTGGTGGCATCAAGACAGTGCTGATCCCGGAAGAGAACGTGAAGGACCTGCAGGAAATCCCGGACAACGTGAAGAGCGGGCTGGAGATCGTTCCGGTGCGCTGGATCGACAAGGTGCTGGAGGTGGCCCTTGAGCGCAACCCTGTTCCCTTGACGGATGAGGAGGTTGCGAGTGTTGCTGCCGCGATGGCGGAGAAGTCTGCGCCAGCGGCTGCCGCTGGCCCTGCGGCAGATGGTCTGAAACATTGACGCAAAATTTTTGGAACGTGCAAAAAATGCGCTACAATTCAGCTCATCGATGCAAACGTTGTACAATGTGAGGCTTCGGTAAATGCGGGAATAGCTCAGTTGGTAGAGCGCAACCTTGCCAAGGTTGAGGTCGAGAGTTCGAGACTCTTTTCCCGCTCCAATTTCCAGAAAAAGGGAAGCAGTTGCTTCCCTTTTTTGTCAGAGGAATGTGAATTCCTGGCGCGGTAGCAAAGCGGTTATGCCCCGGATTGCAAATCCGGTTAGTCCGGTTCGACTCCGGACCGCGCCTCCAGATTCCCAGTGTTGACGTCGTATTCCGAGGGGTCGGCGAAGCAGCATGGCATCAGGGCAGGCAGGAAAAATTTGAACGCTTTTTCCTCAAGAGCGTTCAAAATGGAATATAATTTGAGGCTTGTCAGATGGTGCTGATCGAAAGGTTGGTTCCGAGACAAATGCGGGAATAGCTCAGTTGGTAGAGCGCAACCTTGCCAAGGTTGAGGTCGAGAGTTCGAGACTCTTTTCCCGCTCCATATTCGCAAGGGAAGCTTCGGCTTCCCTTTTTCATTTCGGCCCAGGGTGTGTGCGTGGAGCCACTCCCTGAGAGCACGTGCAACAGGGCATTGCGCGCGTGCGCTGCCCGGGTTACGCTGCAACGCAGGTGTGCGCTCAGCAGCCGGCGCCCCGATGGTGAAATTGGTAGACACTGCGGACTTAAAATCCGCCGCTTCCTGAAAAGGGGCGTGCCGGTTCGACCCCGGCTCGGGGCACCACTACGAATCAATCATGTCAAGTTACAACGCACCCTTTGAAATTCATGTCCATGGACAAGTGCAACTGCGCGCGGATGTGGGATTCGAGCAACTTCAGGATGCGCTGAAGCCGCTTTGGAAGTATGCCGGGGCGCGGTCGCTGGCCGATGGCGCTGCGAGCGCTTACGAGGAAGAGCCTGGCATCAAGTTCGATGCGCAGGAGCATGTCCTTCAGATGTGCTGGACCGTTCGCGGCGACGATGATTTTCGCCAGTCGCTGGACGAGATGTGCATGAGCCTGAACGAACTGGCTGAACTCGGTGCCGCGATTGAGGTGACGTTCTACGACACGGACTTCGACGAAGAGGAAGAGGAACAAGGCGCGGAGTCGCGCGATGACTTCATCATGCTGTTCGTCGGCCCCACCCCCGCGGCCATCATGCAGGTGCAGCGCGACCTTCTGGTGCAGGACGTCGTCAACATGATGGAGCGCCACTTCGACGGTGCGGAACTGGGCGGCGTGGTCGCCGAGATCGACAAGCTGTTCAGCCAGCGCTTCGATGCATTGGTCAACTCGCTGGAAATCGGCAAGCCGCCGCGCGGCCCGGGAGGCTCGGGCGGTTCCGGCAGTGGTCACGGTGGCGGCGGTGGGCGCAGGCCACGCCATCTGCACTGACCCGGCTGTTGGGCTGCTGCGCCTTGGTTGTTGAAAGCGGGCAGCGCGGGAGTAGTGCGGTGCGGACCTGTGAAATCGTCCAACCTGCCACCGTTGTCTGCTTGTCTCCGCAGCAGGGGCAGTCGATGACCGCCACCACGCCGTGACTGGGTGATCTGTCGCCGACCATGGGCCGCGGGGTTTTCCGACTGGCCTGCGACAGCAGGCACCGCTGGCGTCCACCCTTGCACACAGATCCATGGAACTTCCCTACCTGCGTTCCTACCCCGAGACCTTGCAGACGCAGGCGCGCGAACTGCTCATTGCCGGCAAGCTCGGCCCGGTCCTGCAGCGCAAGTACCCCGCGGCCCACGCGGTGCGCAGCGACAAGGCTTTGTACGACTATGCCCAGGAGCTCAAGGCACGCTACCTGCGCAACGCCGGGACTGTGAACAAGGTGGTTTTTGACAGCAAGATCCACGTCGTGCGGCACGCGCTCGGGTTGCACACGTCCCTGTCCCGAGTGCAAGGCAACCGGCTGACCGCGCGCCACGAAATTCGCGTGGCCTCAATGTTCAAGCAGGTGCCAGACGAGTTCCTGCGAATGATCGTCGTGCACGAGTTGGCCCATCTGCGCGAGAAAGACCATGACAAGGCCTTCTACCAGCTGTGTACCCACATGGAGCCGCAATACCACCAGTACGAGTTCGACCTGCGGCTGTACCTGACCTACATGGAACACTCCGGCGCACGCCTGTGGAATGCCGACGGCTCCGGCCGGCCCGCCAGCGCTGAAAACTGATTGTCAGTCTGCAGGCCGTGTGCGCATGCGCAGGCCGAGAACGGCAACGGCGGCCTGACAGACTCCCGACCTTTCGGTGAACCTTGATTGCTATGAAAAATATAGCTATCGGTGCTTATGCCGAAAGCCCTAAAGGCAGTTTTAATGCCAAAAATCGTCGGCGGTACGTTCCCGCCGCGGCCTGACAGAGGCCAAGCAGCCCTGGCAGTAACAGCGCGCGGCCACCGCCCCGGATGCCTCACCCCGGGGCGCAACACCGCACCGCAGCCTCACGGCACCAAGACATTGCTGCAGCACTGTGCAGGCAGATCCAGCCACCGCTGTGCGGCCGCCTGCAACATCTCCACGGGCCCCGTGGTCAGCAGCTGCACACGCGATGGATCCAAGGTCGCTATCACGGTACCGGGCTGTGACTGCGGCGCCGCAGCTTTGGCACTGGCGAAGCCATCCGAAGGGCCTCCGTTGCGGGTTGCTGAGGTTTCGCTCAACGGTTCGGCATCCGCCCCTGCAGCAGCCGTTGCGTTGGCAAGTCCAGCCGCGTGCAGCAGGCGTTGGGTCTGTCGGGCCACGGGCTCACCGGTTTCGATGAAGCGCACATCCGGCCCGGTGATCGCTCGCAACTCGTCCGTCACGAAAACGTAGTGTGTGCAGCCCAGCACCAGCGTGTCGATCTGGCCAGGCGCAGTGCCGAACGCGCCCATGGCTTCCAGGTAGGTCTTGCACAGCCGTCCGGTCTCGGTGGCTTCTACGGGCGAGCCCGTTACGGTGCCAGGGCGCGACACGCTGCGCTCGATGGCGTGGGCCAGCCCATCGCAGGGCTGGATCACAAAGTGCGCCTGTTCGGCCACCGAGGCCATCAGCCGGGCGAATTTGGCGCTGGTGAGGGTGCCCCGCGTGCCGATGACGCCAATGTGCCCCGTGCGCGTGGCCGCCAGTGCGGGCTTGATGGCTGGCTCCAGGCCCACCAGAGGCAGATCCGGGCGGCTGCTGCGCACCTCATGGATGGCAGCGGCCGTGGCCGTGTTGCACGCCACCACCAAGGCCTTGATGTCGTGCTCTGCGCACAGGTAATCGGCGATGGCATGGGTACGGGCGCTGACATACGCATCGCCCCGCTCGCCGTAGGGCGCATGGGCGCTGTCGGCCAGGTAGACAAAGCGCTCGTGCGGCAGGGCGGCGAGCAGTGCACGCAACACGCTCAGGCCGCCGACGCCGCTGTCAAACACGCCGATAGGGGAGGAGGCCTGCGGCATCAAGGGTCCAGAAGCTGAGTGAACGCCGGATTGTAGAAAGAAAGGTTGGCGCACGGGATCGGTGGGCGCCGTTCGCTGCCAGGACCTGTGGGGCCTGTGGTCACGTGTTCTGTGACGGATTCAACGCCAAAAACAAACCGCCCGAGGGCGGTTTGCGTGTCTGGTGGGCGAGGCTGCAACCCCGACCTTGCCGCAAGGCGACGCCTCAGGCAGAGGCAACCCCGATGCCCTTGAACTCGCCCGTGGCGATGCGCTTTTGCCATTCGGCCGGGCCGGTGATGTGGGCACTGGTGCCACCCGAATCCACCGCCACGGTCACCGGCATGTCCACCACGTCAAATTCGTAGATGGCTTCCATGCCCAGGTCGGCAAAGCCCACCACCTTGGCGGTCTTGATGGCCTTGCTGACCAGGTAGGCAGCGCCGCCCACGGCCATCAGGTAGGCGCTCTTGTGGTTCTTGATGGACTCGATGGCGACGGGGCCGCGCTCGGCCTTGCCGATCATGGCGATCAGGCCGGTCTGCTCCAGCATCATGTCGGTGAACTTGTCCATGCGCGTGGCGGTGGTGGGGCCGGCAGGGCCCACGGCTTCACCCTTTACGGGGTCCACGGGGCCCACGTAGTAGATGACGCGGTTGGTGAAGTCCACGGGCAGCTTCTCGCCCTTGGTGAGCATGTCCTGGATGCGCTTGTGCGCGGCGTCGCGGCCGGTCAGCATCTTGCCGTTGAGCAGCAGCGTGTCGCCGGGCTTCCAGCTGGCCACTTCTTCTTTGGTGAGCGTGTCCAGTTTGACCTTCTTGCTCTTGTTGTAGTCGGGCGCCCAGTCCACGTTGGGCCACAGGTCCAGGCTGGGCGGCGTGAGGTACACGGGGCCGGAACCATCGAGCACAAAGTGCGCGTGGCGCGTGGCGGCGCAGTTGGGGATCATCGCAATCGGCTTGCTGGCTGCGTGCGTGGGGTACATCTTGATCTTGACGTCCAGCACGGTGGTCAGGCCACCCAGGCCCTGCGCGCCAATGCCCAGCGCGTTGACCTTTTCGAACAGCTCCAGGCGCAGCGCCTCCACCTTGTCGAGCGCGGGGCCCCCGGTCTTGGCGGCTTCGGCCTTGGCCTGCAGCTCGTACATGTCGAGGTCATCCATCAGGCTTTCCTTGGCCATGAGCACGGCTTTTTCTGCCGTGCCGCCGATGCCGATGCCCAGCATGCCGGGCGGGCACCAGCCAGCGCCCATGGTGGGCACGGTCTTGAGCACCCAGTCCACCACGCTGTCGCTGGGGTTGAGCATGACCATCTTGGACTTGTTCTCCGAGCCGCCACCCTTGGCGGCCACGGTGATGTCCACGGTGTTGCCGGGCACGATCTCGGTGAAGATCACGGCAGGCGTGTTGTCCTTGGTGTTCTTGCGGTCGAACTGCGGGTCGGCCACCACGCTGGCGCGCAGCGTGTTGTCGGGGTGGTTGTAGCCGCGGCGCACGCCTTCGTTGATGGCGTCGTCCAGGCTGCCGGTGAAGCCTTCCCAGCGCACGTCCATGCCCACCTTCAGGAACACGTTGACGATGCCGGTGTCCTGGCAGATGGGGCGCTGGCCGGTGGCGCTCATCTTGCTGTTGGTCAAAATCTGGGCAATCGCATCCTTGGCGGCAGGGCTCTGCTCGCGCTCGTACGCGCGGGCCAGGTGGGCGATGTAGTCGGTGGGGTGGTAGTAGCTGATGTACTGCAGGGCAGCAGCAACGGATTCGATCAGGTCGGCCTGGCGGATGGAGGTGGTCATGGCGTGTGAGGTCGGGGGCGTGGGGGTCTGTCGTGCTGGCCCGCTGGCGCGGAGCGCGGGGGCAAGCGCCCGGTATTTTGACAGAGCCCCCGTACCTCGGCCTTACGCCAGCCCGACGGCGCCCCAGGTGAGCGTGAGCTGGTGCATCCACGCCAGCCTGATCTGTCATGACTGCTTCGTGCATCTCGCCGCCTCGTTCGGCCATTCCGGACAACAACCTGTCTCGATCGGAATCTGCGCTGTACACGCCCAGGCTGTCGCGGCCCGATTAGGAAACATCGCTCGGGCCCATGCTGTCGATGCCGGTCGGGCTGTGTGTGGGACGGTCATCGGCGTCCACGCCGAAAAGGGGGCAGGTGGCCATGGTGTGCTCCTGCAGTTGGTCATGCGCCGGCGCTTCAGGCGCGCTGGCTGGCTACCCGCGGCCGCCCATCGTCGATGGTGGGCACCGTGCGGCGTGCAGACCGTCAGGGTTGGCTGACATGGATGTCGTCCTTGTTCGCCGGGCGCGCCGAGGCGAACGCCGTTAGCCTGAGAAAACCTCACCGGATTTCTGGCGGCACCGTGCACACTGCGGCCACCAGGGCCACCGCAAGTGCCATCGGGGTCCCCACCACTCTTCTTCTGGAAAGCCTTGCATGACCGACCGCATCGAACACGACACCTTCGGCCCCATCAGCGTGCCGGCCGACCGGCTGTGGGGCGCGCAAACCCAGCGGTCGCTGCAGAACTTCGATATCTCGGGCGAGCGGCAGCCGCGCGAGATCATCAGGGCCTTGGCGCAGGTCAAGCGCGCATCGGCCACCGTCAACCACGCGCTGGGCCTGCAAGACAATGAGAAGACAAAAGCCATCGTGGCAGCGGCCGACGAGGTGATTGCGGGCCAGCACAGCGGCGAGTTTCCTCTGGTGGTGTGGCAGACAGGGTCGGGTACGCAGACCCACATGAATCTCAATGAAGTGCTGGCCAACCGCGCCAGCCAGATCCTCGGTGGCCCGGTGGGGGAAGGGCGGCTGGTGCACCCCAACGACGACGTGAACCGCAGCCAGTCGAGCAACGACGTGTTTCCCACCGCCATGCATGTGGCCGCGGTCGAGGCCCTGACGGACCGCCTGCTGCCCGCACTGGGCAAGCTGCGCGCCACGCTGGCCCGCAAGGCGGCGGAGTTTGATGACATCGTGAAGATCGGGCGCACCCACCTGCAGGATGCCACCCCGCTCACGCTGGGGCAGGAGTTCTCGGGCTACGTGGCGCAGCTGGACCATGGCGAGCGGCACATCCGCGCCGCGCTGCCGCACCTGTGCGAGCTGGCGCTGGGCGGCACTGCGGTGGGCACGGGGCTGAATGCGCCGCCCGGCTATGCCGAGCAGGCCGCGGCCGAACTGGCGAACCTCACGGGCAAGCCCTTTGTCTCCGCGCCCAACAAGTTCGAGGCGCTGGCATCGGTGGATGCGCTGGTGCACGCGCACGGCGCCCTCAAGACGCTGGCCGCCAGCCTGATGAAGATCGCCAACGATGTGCGCTGGCTGGCCAGCGGGCCGCGCAGCGGCATTGGCGAGCTGTCCATCCCCGAGAACGAGCCCGGCTCGTCCATCATGCCGGGCAAGGTGAACCCCACCCAGTGCGAAGCCCTGACGATGCTCGCGGCCCAGGTGTTTGGCAACGACGTCGCCATCAACTTCGGCGGGGCGTCGGGCAACTTCGAACTCAACGTGTTCCGCCCCATGGTGGCCCACAACTTCTTGCAGAGCGTGCGCCTGCTGGCCGATGGCATGGTGAGCTTCAACGACCACTGTGCGGTGGGTATTGCGCCCAACCATGCGCGTATCACCGAGCTGGTGGAGCGGTCGCTGATGCTGGTGACGGCATTGAACACACACATCGGCTATGACAAGGCGGCGTTCATTGCCAAGAAGGCGCACAAGGAAGGCACCAGCCTGCGTGAAGCCGCGGTGGCTTCGGGCCATGTGACGGGCGAGCAGTTTGATCAGTGGGTGGTGCCCGGCGAGATGGTGGGGCGGTAAAAAGCCCGCGCAGGCGCGCTGCCACCGGCTGTGGTGCGATGCGCTGTGCTGCCCTGCGTGAACCGCTGCCGGGCCCGGTTGCTCTGGTGGTGGCCACTGCCCGCCAGCGGCGCGGCGTGCACAGAAAGGCCAGCAGCCGCCGCTCCGCCGCACTCAGCCCGCGCGGCGAAGCGCTTTCGCCAATGCGCTGCCACACATCCCGCATGCCCGGCCCCGGCCCAGTCGCCAGGCACGAACCGTGTTCCAGAACGGCGGGGTGAACGTACGACTTCTTGCTCTCCGCCCGCGTATTGCCCAGCAGACGCACCAGGGTGGCGGCCACCAGATTGCGGGTCAGCGGGATTTTGCGGCTGCGGTGCGGCGACCGCTCCCGCGCCACGCGGGTGCGGATGCGGGGCAGGGAGCTGCCGAAGGCCAGCATGCGATCGAACTTGCCTTCGTCTTGCTGCAGCCGCCACGCGGGGTGGTAGCGATATTTCCGCCGCGGGAGGACTTCCGCAAGAGTCAGAGGCAAAAAACCAAGCGAAATAGGCCTCTTGGGCTTGTTTTATAAGCCTATGATGCTATGAAACATATAGCAAAATAAGGGTGCGAACACCCGGCAGGCGGCGGGGGCGGGGCTGCGCGCATGGGCCCGAGCCAGCCTGCCAGTCAGGGGCACCGACCCTGGTGCAAGGGCGCGGTGCTGCGGGCGTCTGGCCCGCTCTTCAGTGGCGGTCCGTGGCGGGCGCCATCAGCCGGTCGGTGAAGGCGATGGCCAGTGCGCTCAGCAGGAACACCGTGTGGATGATCGTCTGCCACATCAGCACCTTCAGGTCGTAGTTGGCAGCGTTGATGAAGGTCTTGAGCAGGTGGATGGAGCTGATGCCGATGATGGCGGTGGCCAGCTTCACCTTGAGTACCGAGGCGTTCACGTGGCTCAGCCACTCGGGCTGGTCGGGGTGGCCGTCAAGGTGCAGGCGCGAGACGAAGGTTTCGTAGCCGCCCACGATCACCATGATCAGCAGGTTGGAGATCATCACCACGTCGATCAGCGCCAGCACCACCAGCATGATGATGGTTTCGTTGAGCGACACCACTTCGATATCGCTCTTGTAGCCGATGCTGGAGATCAGCTTTTGCAGCGATGCCGCGTCGCCAAAGGCTGCTTCGATCAGGTGGACCAGCTCCACCCAGAAGTGAAACACGTACACCGCCTGGGCCAGGATGAGGCCCAGATAGAGCGGAAGCTGCAGCCAGCGGCTGGCAAAAATCAGCGACGGCAGGGGCCGCATGGGGACGGGGGGCTTGGGTTTGGGCGAGGTCATCAGAGGATGTCTGGTCGGTATGTAAAGGCCGCGCGATTCTACGGGTATGGCCCCCGCAGCCGTAAGGTTCGTGCCAGTCAGTGGCTTGTAAGTGCTGCGGCCGACAGTACCGCCGATTCCCGGTAACGGCAAAAGACCGGCATCCATTTCATCAGACCCAGGAGACAACACAATGAGTGCGCCCACATCCGCGATCGAGTCCGTTTTGGTTGAAAACCGCGTGTTCCCTCCTGCCGACGACGTCGTGCGGGCGGCACGCGTGTCGGGCATGGCGGGTTACGACGCACTGTGCGCCGAGGCCGACCGCGACCCCGACGGCTTCTGGTCGCGCATGGCGCGCGAGAACCTGCACTGGACCAAGCCTTTCACGCAGACGCTGGACGAATCGAACGCCCCGTTTTTCCGCTGGTTTGGCGATGGGGAACTCAACGCTTCGGCCAATTGCCTGGACCGCCACATCGGCACCCCGACCGAGAACAAGACCGCCATCATCTTTGAAGCCGATGACGGCACCCTGACCCGCGTCACCTTCAAGGAACTGCTGGCCCGCGTGAGCCAGTTTGCCAACGCGCTCAAGGCCCACGGCGTGAACAAGGGCGACCGCGTCCTGATCTACATGCCCATGACCGTCGAGGGCGTGATTGCCATGCAGGCTTGCGCCCGCATCGGCGCCACGCACAGCGTGGTGTTCGGCGGCTTCAGCGCCAAGGCCGTGCACGAGCGCATCATCGACGCCGGTGCCGTGGCCGTGATCACCGCCAACTACCAGATGCGCGGCGGCAAGGAGCTGCCGCTCAAGGCCATCATCGATGAGGCCCTGGCCTCGGGCGGCTGCGACACCGTGCGCAACGTGTTCGTGTACGAGCGCACGGCCACGGCCTGCAACATGGTCGCCGGCCGCGACAAGACCTTTGCGCAGGCGCTGGAAGGGCAGAGCACCGACTGCCCCCCCGTGGCCGTGAATGCAGAACACCCGCTGTTCATCCTGTACACCAGCGGCTCCACCGGCAAGCCCAAGGGCGTGCAGCACGCCACTGGCGGCTACCTGCTGTGGGCCAAGATGACCATGGACTGGACGTTCGACCTGCGCGCCGACGACGTTTTCTGGTGCACGGCCGACATTGGCTGGATCACCGGCCACACCTATGTGGCCTACGGCCCGCTGGCCGCCGGTGCCACGCAGATCATTTTTGAGGGTATCCCCACCTTCCCGAACGCCGGCCGCTTCTGGCAGATGATCGAGCGCCACAAGTGCAGCATCTTCTACACGGCGCCCACGGCCATCCGTTCGCTCATCAAGGCCGCAGAGGCCGATGCCGCCGTGCACCCCGCACGCTCGGACCTGTCGAGCCTGCGCATCCTGGGCAGCGTGGGCGAGCCCATCAACCCTGAAGCCTGGATGTGGTACCACAAGAACGTGGGCGGCGAGCGCTGCCCCATCGTCGATACCTTCTGGCAGACCGAAACCGGCGGTCACGTCATCACGCCGCTGCCCGGCGCCACGCCGCTGGTGCCCGGTAGCTGCACGCTGCCGCTTCCCGGCATCACCGCTGCGATCGTGGACGAAATGGGCAACGACGTGCCCAATGGCGCGGGTGGCATCCTGGTCATCAAACGCCCGTGGCCCAGCATGATCCGCACGATCTGGAACGACCCCGAGCGCTTCAAGAAGAGCTACTTCCCCGAAGAGCTCAAGGGCTTCTATCTGGCCGGCGACGGCGCGGTGCGCAGCGCCGACCGCGGCTACTTCCGCATCACCGGCCGCATCGATGACGTGCTGAACGTGTCGGGCCACCGCATGGGCACGATGGAGATCGAATCGGCCCTGGTGGCCAAGACCGACCTGGTGGCAGAAGCCGCTGTGGTGGGCCGCCCCGACGACGTGACGGGCGAGGCCATCTGCGCGTTTGTGGTGCTCAAGCGCTCGCGCCCCACCGGCGAAGAGGCCAAGCAGATCGCCAACGAGCTGCGCAACTGGGTCGCCAAGGAAATCGGACCGATTGCCAAGCCCAAGGACATCCGATTCGGCGACAACCTGCCCAAAACCCGCAGCGGCAAGATCATGCGCCGCCTGCTGCGCAGCATTGCCAAGGGCGAGGCCATCACGCAGGACACCAGCACGCTGGAAAACCCCGCGATCCTGGACCAGTTATCCCAGACCAACTGATCCAGCGCCTGCGCCCGGGTGGGTGCCGCTCGGGCGCTGCTCAGGCAGCACCCGCACAGAGCCGCGTGTGCACGGTGCACGGTCATGGCGGGTACATCGCCCCGCAGGCAAGGTGATCTGGCTGCCTGACCCTGACTCTTGGCCGCGCTTCCAGGAGGGCCCGAGGGCATGCGTTGGTGCGTGCCATGAAGCGCCACTGTAGGACGCGAACGGAAATCGCGTGGGCCGCGTGTGCCGCAGCGGCGGCATGCGTTACAACCCGGGCATTGCGCTGCCCGCCAACCGGCGGAGCGCTGATCCACCGGAGGTTTCCATCATGCATCTGCGTTCTGTCGTGCTCGTCCTGATTGTTGTTGTCACAGGGCTGCTGGCTGCGCTCAATTGGGGCACTCTGGCAGCGGTGTCGTCCGTGTCGCTGGGCATCGTCGTGTTCGACGCGCCGCTGGGACTGATCATGCTGGCGCTCACCGTGCTGCTGGGCGTGTTCTTCCTGGCGTATGTGCTGTCGCTCCAGGGCTCGGTGCTTCTGGAAAATCGCCGCCACAACAAGGAGATGCATGCGCAGCGCGAGCTTGCCGACAAGGCCGAGGCATCGCGTTTTACGGAGCTGCGGACTTTTCTGGAGGGCCAGCACCGGCAGGCCCACGCCGAACTTCTGGCCCGCATGGAAGCGCTGGAGGCGCGGCTCACGCGCCGCGCTGCAGAGTCCGACAATGTGACAGCCGCCTATGTGGGCCAACTGGAGCAGCAGCTGCGCCAGGGCAGCCCGGGCATCGCCCCGTAAGCTGCGGGCCCAATGCAAAAAGCCGCTGCACTCCGGTGCAGCGGCTTTTTTGAACCTGGCCGCGCCGGAAGCTAATCCGGTGCAGTGCCTGGCATCACTTCTGGGTCATCACCCACGCGGCCAGCTTTTTCGCATCGGCTTCGCTGACCTGCGCGTTGGCGGGCATGGGCACAGGGCCCCACACGCCACCACCGCCCTTGATGATCTTGGCCGCCAGTTTGTCCACGGCGTCTTTCTGGCCAGCGTACTTGGCCGCCACATCCTTGTACGACGGACCCACCAGCTTCTTGTCGACCGCGTGGCAGGCCATGCAGTTTTTCGACGTTGCCAGTGCCATGTCCGCCATGGCGGGGGCGGCCACCGTCAGGGTCAACGCGAGTGTGATCAGGGTACGCTTCATGGTGGGAATTCCTGGGGTTGGGTTACAGTGCTTTCAACGGAATTGTAGTGATTTAGGTTGACCTGCGGTGGCTGCGCCGGCAACCCCTTACCTTTGTAGCTCGGGGGAGTTTTTCCATGTATCTGCTTGGTCTGTCGCTGGTGCTTCTGGCACTCAAGTACCTTGAGATCGGCCCTGTTGCGGCCTGGTCGTGGTGGGTGGTGCTTTCACCCTTTGCCGCCACTGCGGCCTGGTGGGCCTGGGCTGACGCCACCGGTTACACCAAGCGCAAGGCCATGGAGAAAATGGAGCAGCGCAAGAAAGACCGCATCAACCGCCACAAGGAAGCGCTGGGCATCCAGCCGCGCAAGCCGCGCTGAGCGCGTTCCGCCGCGACGCGGCTGTCTGGGCAGTTCGTTCCCGCGCGGTGGGCGGCTGTGGCGCTGCCGGGCAGGGTGCTGGTGCTTCCCGGCCAAGCCAGCGGGCGCGATTGAAGAAAGCCCGTTGCGAGATGTGTCTCGCAACGGGCTTTTTCTTGGCCTGTTTGCACGACCCACACCGCCCGCAGGGGCGGGTGGGCCTGGCCGCTTACGCGGCCAGCAGCATCAGTACGCGTCAAGCACCGCGCCCTTGCTGGCGCTGGAGGCATTGAATGCAAACTTCGCCTGCACGCCACGTGTGTAGCGTGGCGCCGGTGGCGTCCAGCCTTCGCGGCGGCGGGCGATTTCTTCTGCGCTCACGTTCAGCTCCAGCAGCAGCTGGCGTGCGTCGATGGTGATGCTGTCGCCTTCGTTCACGAAAGCAATCGTGCCGCCGGCCGCAGCTTCAGGCGCCACGTGGCCCACCACCATGCCCCAGGTGCCACCGGAGAAGCGGCCGTCGGTGATGAGGCCCACGCTTTCGCCCAGGCCTGCGCCGATCAGCGCGCCCGTGGGCGCCAGCATCTCGGGCATGCCGGGGCCACCCTTGGGGCCCAGGTAGCGCAGCACCATCACGTCGCCCGCCTTGATCTTGCCGTCCAGAATGGCCTGCAGGGCAGACTGCTCGTCGTCGAACACGCGGGCCGGGCCGGTGATCACGGGGTTCTTCAGACCAGTGATCTTGGCCACGGCGCCTTCGGGGCTCAGGTTGCCCTTCAGGATGGCCAGGTGGCCTTCGGCATACATGGGGTTGTGGATGGGACGAATCACGTCCTGGTCGGCGCGCGGCTCGTCGGGCACGTCCTTCAGGACTTCGGCCACCGTCTTGCCTTCGATGGTGATGCAGTCACCGTGCAGCAAACCGGCCTTCAGCAGGATCTTCATGACCTGCGGGATGCCGCCGGCGCGGTGCAGGTCCACCGCCAGGTACTTGCCGCTGGGCTTCAAGTCGCACAGCACGGGCGTCTGCTTGCGGATGCGTTCGAAGTCGTCAATGGTCCACTCCACGTCTGCCGCGTGGGCGATGGCCAGGAAGTGCAGCACCGCGTTGGTCGAACCGCCCGTGGCCATGATCACGGCCACGGCGTTCTCGATGGCCTTCTTGGTCACGATGTCGCGGGGCTTGAGGTCCTTCTTGATTGCCTCGATCAGCACCTTGGCCGATTCCTTGGCCGAGTTCATCTTCTCGTCGTGCGGGTTGGCCATGGTGGACGAGTACGGCAGGCTGATGCCCAGGGCCTCGAACGCGCTGGACATCGTGTTGGCGGTGTACATGCCGCCGCACGAGCCGGTGCCGGGGATGGCACGCTTTTCGATTTCCTTGAGGTCAAAGTCGCTCATCTTGCCCGCAGCGTTTTCGCCCACGGCTTCGAACACGCTGACGATGTTCAGGTCCTGGCCCTTGTAGTGGCCGGGCAGGATGGTGCCGCCATACACATAGATGGCGGGTACGTTGGCGCGCAGCATGCCCATCAGGCCGCCGGGCATGTTCTTGTCGCAGCCGCCCACCACCAGCACGCCGTCCATCCACTGGCCGCCCACGCAGGTTTCGATGCAGTCGCTGATCACTTCGCGGCTGACCAGGCTGTACTTCATGCCTTCGGTGCCCATGGCCATGCCGTCCGAAATGGTGGGCGTGCCGAACACCTGGGCGTTGCCGCCAGCTTCCTCGATGCCCGCGATGGCGGCATCGGCGAGCTTTTGCAGGCCGCTGTTGCAGGGGGTGATGGTGCTGTGGCCGTTGGCCACGCCGACCATGGGCTTGACGAAATCGCCTTCTTCGTAGCCCATGGCGTAGTACATGGAGCGGTTGGGTGCGCGGCTCTTGCCCTGCGTGATGTTGGCGCTGCGGCGGTTGATGGGCTGGATCGGGATGGTCTTGCTGTCTGCCATGGTGGGGTCCTTGTGGGTCTTCGTTGTTGCGTTGCCGCTGCCCGGCGTTGCGCCCGGCATTGTTTGCGAACAGAAGTATGCGGCGTTTGTGGCCAGCGTTCCAATCCCTTTGTGCCGCTCCAGTAATATAAAAAACATATGAAAGAAACGCTGATCGACGTGCGCGCGTGGCGCCAGTTCGTCGCCGTGGCCGAAGAACTGCACTTTGGCCGCGCCGCCGTGCGCCTGCACATGACGCAGCCGCCACTCACCCAGGGCATCGCCCAGCTGGAGCGATCCCTGGGCGTGTTGCTGTTTGACCGCACCCGCCGCCGCGTGGCGCTGACCCCTGCGGGCGAGGCCCTGCTGCCCGATGTGCGCGACCTGCTGGAGCGGGCGCAGGCCCTGCCGGCCCGCGCGCGCGCGGCAGCGGCCGGTGAAGTGGGGCGCGTGCGGCTGGGGTTTGTGTCCACCATTGGTTTCGAGCGCCTGCCCGGCTGGGTGCGCGAGTTCCGGGCGGCGTGCCCCCAGGTGGCGCTGGAACTGGTCGAGGCGACCGGTGACGTGCAGCGCGCCCTGTTTGCCCGCGGCGAGCTGGATGCCGGGCTCATGCTGCATTCGCCGGGCTTTGCGCCGCCCGAACTGGCCCGCCACCCCGTGGCGCACGAGCCGCTGGTGCTGGCCATGCCGGCCCAGCACCCGCTGGCGCATGCCCCCCAGCCCGATCTGGTCCAGGTGCTGGACGAGCCGCTGGTGGTGTTCCCGCGCCGCATCGTCCCGTCGCTGTACGACGCGATTCTGGACCTGTACCGCGCTGCAGGGCGGGTGCCGGTGGTGGCGCAGGAGGCCATCCAGATGCAGACCATCGTCAACCTGGTGTGGGGTGGCCTGGGCGTGGCCTGGGTGCCCGAGAGCGTGACGCAGTTCCGCCGCGACGGCGTGGTGTACCGCACGGGGGGTGAGCTGTTTGGCCACGTTGAGGCCGTGGACGGGAAGGGCGCACCCGGCGGCGGCCGTCTGCCCGTGTGTGAAACCAGCCTGGTCTGGTCCGCCAGTTCCAGCAACCCGGCGCTGCAGCGGTTTGTGGCGTTCATTCAGGCGAGGTCGGCCGGGGGGGCGCCTGGCCTGCAGGCTGCAGCGGGTGCGCAGGCACCGGCAGACGCCGGTGCGGTGCGGGAGGTGTGAGCGCCGGCCGCGGTATCGGCATGACCCCGTGCTGGGGGCAACAATGGCGCGCTCCGCACGCGTGCTACCGCAGGGCGCAGCGCTCCGTCGGCCGCTGGTGGGCATTTCGTGCCGGGGCACAATAGCTGCAACATGCTGACCTATCCCCACATCGATCCTGTCGCCCTGCAACTGGGCCCTCTGGCCATTCACTGGTACGGGCTCACGTACCTGGCAGCTTTCGGGCTGTTCATGCTGCTGGGCATCCGGCGCTTGCGCCATGAACCCTTTGCCTCCATCACCGGTCCGGGCGCATGGTCGCGCCGCGATGTGGAGGACATCCTCTTTCTGGGCGTGGCCGGCGTCGTCATCGGCGGCCGGCTGGGGTACTGCCTGTTCTACAAGCCCGGTTACTACCTCAGCCACCCGCTGGAGATTTTTGCCGTGTGGCAGGGCGGTATGGCGTTCCATGGCGGGCTGCTGGGCGTGATCGTGGCCATGATCTGGTTTGCGCATTCGCGCAAGCGGCCCTGGCTGGAGGTGGCCGACTTTGTGGCGCCCTGCGTGCCCACGGGCCTGGCGGCAGGGCGGGTGGGCAACTTCATCAACGGCGAACTGTGGGGCCGCTTTGCCAGCCCCGACCTGCCGTGGGGCATGGTGTTTGCGCACAGCGGCTCGATGCAGCCGCGCCACCCTTCGCAGGTGTACCAGTTCCTGCTGGAAGGCCTGCTGCTGTTTGTGCTGCTGTGGCTGTACGCCCGCAAGGAGCGCCGCCAGGGCCAGGTGGCCGCGGCCTTTCTGATGGGCTACGGGGTGTTCCGCTTCATCGCGGAGTACTTCCGCGAGCCCGATGCGTTTTTGGGCGTGCTGTCGCTGGGGATGAGCATGGGCCAGTGGCTGTGCGTGCCCATGATCGTGGGCGGGGTGGCGCTGTGGGTGTGGGCCCAGCGGCAGCCTGTGGGAACCGCCCGCGGGTGATTTTCGGGTCAAAAGGGCTCCCAGGGCAGGCTGCTGTAGCACTTGTTGCTATATAAACAATAGCAATTGACCGCCGCAGTGCAGGGCGGCGAGGGGGCGCCCCCGGCGAACGCCACTGCGCCGTGCCGGCAACGTTGCTTTCATGACGCCGCGATGGCGGTCGCTGCCGCACCCACGCGGTGAACGGTACGCGCCCGGTGCCGCCACTTCCGCCCACGGGACTGGGTGGCCCGGGCTGGGGTGTCGCTTTGGCGGTCTGCACTGGCAAGTGGCGCCTGCCGGGCGGCCTGGGGTCTGCGGCCAGCCCCCGGGCTTGTTGCTTTCCTTGCTTTGCGGGCGTATTTCCGCTTGCATTTTCCATAATTATGAGAAATTATGGAGTCAGGCGCTGTAGCAGATCGTTTGACGGTATTAAGCGACTGATACACGCCAAAACCCCAGCAGCCTGTGCTGGCCATTCCCGCCACCCCCACCCAGGTCTCCATGCGCCCGCAACCCAATTCCCTGCACGACGAAGCGGCCTCCCGACTGAGGGAGCAGATCTTCTCGGGCAGCCTGGCGCCCGGCAGTTTTGTGGACGAAGCCGCGCTGTGCGAGCGCCTGGCCATCTCGCGCACGCCGCTGCGCGAGGCGCTCAAGGTGCTCGTGGCCGAAGGGCTGCTGCGCCATGAGCCGCGCCGGGGCTGCTTTGTGGCCCAGATCACCGCGCAGGACGTGGACGACATCTTCCCCGTGATCGCGCTGCTGGAGGGCCGCGCCGCGCACGAAGCCACCCGCAAGGCCACCGCCGCTGATGTGGCCGCGCTGGAGGCTCTGCACCAGCGCCTGCAGCAGTGCGCTGACGAAGGCAGCATCACCGCCTACTACGAGGCCAACTACGCCATCCACGAGGCCTTCATCACCCTGGCCGATAACCGCTGGCTCGCGCAGGTGATTGGCGACCTGCGCAAGATCCTGCGGCTGGCGCGGCTGCAGACGCTGCAGGCCCCGGGGCGCTTGCAGCAAAGCCTGGCCGAGCACCTGGCCGTGTTTGCCGCGCTGAAGGCGCACGATTGCGACGCTGCCGAAGAAGCCATGCGCAACCACCTGCTGCGCCAGCGCGATGCGCTGCGCGAGATTGCCCGCCACCAGACCTCAAGGCTTGTCCCATGATCAACAGCACCCCCGAATGGATTTCACGCAGCGTCTCGCGCCTGCGTTCCGTGGTACCGGCGGCGGACAAGGCCGCGGGCGGCGATGGCACCGCCAGCAAGCCAGCCGACAAGCCGGCCCGCGCTGCCGCCGCGGACGGCAGCGTGACCGACGTGGTGGCCAAGACGGCGGTGCCACGCTCGACGCACGAACGGCTGGTGGCCACGCTGCGCCGGGGGCAGGAGGCCCTGTCGCCGCGTGCCTTACGCCGCCTGCTGGCCGACCTGCAGGAAGTGGTGGCGCCGCAGGTCAGCGAGCTCGAAGGCGGGCGCCGCGCGCAGGCCGTGGCGCAGTGGTACACCGCTGCGCAGCCCGAAGAGCGGCGCGACATGTGGCTGCTGATGTGCGAGCAGTTCGCCCCCGACGCCACGCGTTTCAAGTCGGCCCGCCAGCGCTACGAGGCGGCTGCGGGCACGGCCGAGGAGGGCCAGGCCGAGATCAGCCTGCGCCGCGCGCTGGTATCGCCGCGCACCCGGCTGCTGCAGCGCTTTGCCGTGTTCCCCGAAGGCATGCGCTTCCTGGTGGACATGCGCGCCGAGCTGCTGCCGCTTCTCAAGGCCGACAAGCGCCTGCTCGCGCTCGATGCCGAGCTGGAGCAGCTGTTTTCCACCTGGTTTGACGTGGCGTTTCTGGAGCTGCGCCGCCTGTCGTGGGATTCGCCCGCGTCGCTGCTCGAAAAGCTCATCAAGTACGAGGCGGTGCACGACATCCGCAGCTGGGCCGACCTCAAAAACCGGCTCGACAGCGACCGGCGCTGCTACGGCTTCTTTCACCCGCGGCTGCCCAACGAGCCTCTCATCTTTGTCGAGGTGGCGCTGCTCGACCGCATCTCCAGCAGCATCACGCCGCTGCTGGACGAAGCCGCCGCGCCCGTGGACATCACCCGCGCCAACACGGCCATCTTCTATTCCATCAGCAACACGCAGACGGGCCTGCGCGGCGTGAGCTTTGGCGACTCGCTCATCAAGCATGTGGTCGAGACGCTGGCGGCAGAGTTTCCGCGGCTGCGCACCTTTGCCACGCTGTCGCCGATACCGGGTTTTCGCGCGTGGCTGGGCAAGAACGCGCCCGCCATGCTCGAGCGCCTGGACGACAAGCGCCGCGCCGAACTGGGCCGCGCGGTGGGTTTCGAGCCGCCACAGGCCGCGCACTTTCTGGCCGCGGTGGACAAGCCGCTGGAGCTGGACGCCAAATCGCCCGCCCGCCAGATGCTGCTGGAGTGCGCAGCCCATTACCTGGGGCGCGACCTGCAGGACGGCAAACCCTGCGATGCCGTGGCCCGTTTCCACCTGGGCAACGGAGCCCGCGTGGAGCGCCTGAACTGGGGCGGTGACCCGTCGGCCAAGGGGCTCAAGCAGTCGTATGGGCTGATGGTCAACTACCTGTACGACCTCAAGCGCATCGACAAGCACCGTGCCATGCTCGCGCAAGGAAAGCTGCCCGTGTCGGGCGAGATCGAGAGCCTTTTGCGCGGTTGACGCAGCAAATATCGGCCTCTGCAGGTACCGCCATGCGGGCACGGCAGGGGCCGCGATGACAACGCTACCGGTGCGGCGCTGCACTGGCAGCGTGGTGGACGGCCCGGACAAAGGCCGCAGGTTTTTTTCCAACAACGATGACAGGAGACAAGCAATGAACCCATTTTCGATACGCCGCCGCGAACTGCTGGTGGGCGCTGCGGCAGCGGGCCTGGGCACCGCCACCACGGCTACCTGGGCCCAGGCCAGCGCATGGCCTACCAAGCCCGTCAACATGGTGGTGCCGTTCCCGGCAGGCGGCGGTACCGACGCCTTCGCGCGCCCGCTGGCGGCGCAGTTTTCCAAATCCATCGGCAAGACGCTGGTGATCGACAACCGCGGCGGCGCGGGCGGCACCGTGGGCGCCAGCTTTGCGGCCAAGGCCGCGCCGGATGGCTACAACCTCTTCATGGGCGCGGTGCACCACGCGATTGCGCCGTCGATGTACCCCAGGCTCGACTACGACATTGAAAAGGATTTCGTTCCCCTGTTCCTGCTGGCCAACGTGCCGCAGGTGGTGGTGGTCAACCCCAAGAACGTGCCGGCCACCAACTTCCAGCAGTTCATGGACTTTGTGAAGCGCAACCCGGCCAAGCTCAACTATGGCTCGGCCGGGGCGGGTACGTCGCACCACATGGCGGGCGAGCTGTTCAAGCAGCAGACCGGCACCTTTATCACCCACATTCCGTACCGCGGCGCGGGCCCGGCCCTGCAGGACCTGATTGGCGGGCAGGTGGACATGATGTTTGACGGCCTGGGCTCATCGGCCGCGCACATCAAGGCCGGGCGCATCAAGGCGCTGATGGTGTCGGGCCCCAAGCGCAACCCTGCTTTCCCCGACGTACCGTGCGCGGCCGAAGTGGGCCTGCCCGACTACACCGTGACCACCTGGTACGGCCTGTGGGCCCCCAAGGGCACCCCGGCAGACGTGCAGGCGCGCATCATTGACGAGGTGCGCAAGCTGGGCACGGCCGATGAGCTCAAGACCATCTGGGCCGCCAACGGAGCGGACTTTGGCGGCATGACGCAGCAGCAGTTTGCGGCGTTCGTGAGCAGTGAGGTCAAGCGCTGGGCGGCGGTGGTGAAGACCTCGGGCGCGAAGCTCGATTAACCCCCTGAGTCGCTTCGCGCCTTCCCCCTGAAGGGGGACGCCACCCGTGGCCTGGCGGAGCCAGTTCCACGGTGGCACTGGCGATGGCGCTGCGGTTGTTTTGTGGGTGGTGTCCTTGGCAAACGTGATGGGTAGGGAATATGTCGGGTGAAGTGTTGATGGATGTTGGTGAGCAGGGCGTGGTGCATGTCACCTTGCGCCATGCCGGGCGGCTCAATGCCATGTCGCGGGCGATGTGGCGGCAGCTGCGTGCGGTGTTTGAGGACATCCAGGGCCGGGGGACTGCCGTGCGTTGCGTGCTGGTGGCGGGGGAGGGCGGCGCCTTCTGCGCGGGCGGCGACATTTCGGAATACCCCGGGTTCCGGTTTGATGCTGCTGCGCTGCGCGACTTTCACGAGAACGACGTCTGGGGTGGGCTCCGCGCCATGCTGGAATGCGACGCGCCCATCGTGGCGCAGATCAGCGGCGCATGCATGGGCGCGGGGGTGGAGATTGCCAGCTGCTGCGACATCCGCATTGCTGGCAGCGGTGCCCGCTTTGGCGCGCCCATCGCCAAACTTGGCTTTCCCATGGCCCCGCGTGAGGCGCAGCTGGTGGTCGCAGCGGTGGGCGACACCGCAGCCCGCCAGATGCTGCTCGAAGCCGCCACCTTCAGCGCCGCCGACATGCACGCACGCGGTTTTCTCAGCCGCTTGGTCCCTGACGACGCGGTAGCGGCCGAGGCGCTGGCCAGTGCCCTGCGCGTGGCTGCGCTGGCGCCCGAGGCCGCCCGCATGAACAAACAGACGTTTCGGGCATTAAAACAGCCCTTGGCGCATGATTTGATTGACCCTATTGCTACCAAAAACGTAGCAAAAGCCACCCCTGACCCTTACGGCTACGCCAGCAGCGCCGAGCACCGCGAAGGCATTGCGGCGTTCCTTGAAAAGCGCAAGCCCGTGTTCTGAACGCCCGCTGCAACCCGCCACGCTGCGCCAGCCACCGTATTACCTGTTCAACGTTGTCACTCTTTGTCCCATGAGCCACCACAACCTTTTCAGCGCCTTGCGCGCCGCGTTCCCCGCAGACCTGGACCAGATCGCCGTGGAGACCACGGCGCCCGACGGCACGCCGCTGCTGTACAGCTGGCGCGACCTGGACCACGCCAGTGCCCGCATGGCCAACCTGCTGGCTTCGCTCAAGCTGCCCGAAGGCAGCCGCGTGGCCGTGCAGGTCGAAAAATCGGTCGAGGCGATGATCCTGTACCTGGCCACGCTGCGGGCGGGCTATGTCTTTTTGCCCCTCAACACCGCGTACCAGAGCGGCGAGATCGAGTACTTCATCGGCAATGCCGAACCCGCCGTGGTCGTCTGCACGCCGGGCAACTTCGGCTGGGTGAGCAAGATCGCCTTCACGCAGGGCACGCAGCATGTGTTCACGCTGGGTGACGACCGGACCGGCAGCCTGCTGGAGCGCGCCACCCACCACGGCGACGTGCAGCAGCCCGTGGCGCGGCAGGCCGATGACCTGGCCGCCATCCTGTACACCAGCGGCACCACCGGCCGCAGCAAGGGCGCGATGCTCACGCACGGCAACCTGCTGTCGAACGCGCAGGTGCTCAAGGACTACTGGGGCTGGACCAGCCAGGGCGGGCCCGAGGGCCGGGGCGATGTGCTGATCCATGCGCTGCCCATCTTCCACGTGCACGGGCTGTTCGTGGCCATCCATGGGGCGCTCATCAATGGCAGCAAGATGATCTGGTTCAGCAAGTTCGACCCCAAGGCCGTGCTGGCTGCCATGCCGCGCGCCACGGTGTTCATGGGCGTGCCCACGCTGTACGTGCGCCTGCTGGCCGAGGCAGGGCTGAACAAGGAGGCCGCCCGCAACATGCGCCTGTTCATCGCGGGCTCTGCGCCGCTGCTCATCGAGACCTTCAATGAATGGCAGCAGCGCACCGGCCACACCATTCTGGAGCGCTATGGCATGAGCGAGACCATCATGCTCACGTCCAACCCCTACGCCGCCGACGCGCGCCATGCGGGGCAGGCCGAGCGGCGGGGCGCCACGGTGGGCTTTCCGCTGCCCGGCGTGGGCCTGCGGGTGGTGGACGACGCGGGCAAGGCCGTGCCCGTGGGCGAGATCGGCAACATCCAGGTGCGCGGGCCCAATGTGTTCAAGGGCTACTGGCGCATGCCCGAGAAGACGGCCGAGGAGTTCACCGCCGATGGCTGGTTCAAGACCGGCGACGTGGGCAAGGTCGATGAGCGCGACTACGTGAGCATTGTCGGCCGAAGCAAGGACCTGATCATCAGCGGCGGCTACAACGTGTACCCCGCAGAGATCGAAGGCTACATCAACGATATGCCCGGCGTGGCCGAAAGCGCGCTGGTCGGCGTGCCGCACCCGGATTTTGGCGAGGTGGGCGTGGCGGTGGTGATTGCTAAGCCCGGCGCGCAGCTCAACCCCGACGCCATCGTGGCGGGGCTGAAGGCGCAACTGGCCAACTTCAAGATTCCGAAGAAGTGCTTTGTGGTGCCCGAGCTGCCCCGCAACACCATGGGCAAGGTGCAAAAGAACCTGCTGCGCGACCAGTACAAGGGGCTGTTTGCCTGACGCCAGGCAGCCGCCAGGTAAGCGGGCTGGCCCGTGGACTTGTCCGCCATCCGTGCAGGGGGCAGGGGGGTGAGGCCGCCCGGACCTTGCCGCATGGGCGTGGCCCGGGGCGCTGCGGCTGATTTGCTATTTAATCAATAGCGTTAAATGCTTACATGGCAAGCCAAGGGGGCCATTTTGGCCCTCAGCGCAGCACCAGCACCGGAATGTGCGAGTGCGTCAGCACGTGCTGGGTTTCGCTGCCCAGCAGCAGGCGCTTGAGGCCCTTGCGGCCGTGCGATGCCATCACGATCAGGTCGGCCTTGTGCTTCTTGGCGGCCGAAATCACGGCTTCGGCGATCAGGTCGGACTTGGCGACCACGCCCTTGACCGTGACGCCCTGCGCGCCGCCCTGGGCCGCCACGCCATCGACCATGGCCTGCGCCGAGTCCGACCACTGCTTTTCGATCCGCTTGACGTCGCCCGATTCGACCGGGATGCCGCCCTCAAAGTAGCTGCGCGGATAGCGGGGCACCACCTTCAGGGCGATCACGGTGGCGCCGGTCAGGCCGGCCAGCGCCAGGCCGTGTTCCACCGCTTTTTCGGACAGTTCAGAGCCGTCGGTGGCGATCAGGATGCGTTTGTACATGGAGTTTCTCCTCAAGGTGGTTAAAAAGCCCGCCTGCCTGCGCACCTGCGTCTTGCGTCACGCCACGCCTCGCCACGGCGCCCTGGGCGTGCGCTGCGGTGGCTCCCTCCGGTGCATTGGGGCAGGCTCAGGAGGGAGCGTAGGCATAAATGATGGGTTCAGGCTTGATCCAGGTCAACGCGGCGGCGGGCTATCGGCGATAGCCTTGAACCATGTCAAAGTTTCGTCCCGCCGCGCCGGTTGACACACCGTCAGCGCAGCCCTCACCGGCTGCAGCCGCCCAGACTTCGCTGCTGGACGAACCTCAGGAGTGGTCGGCGTTCGGCCGCGCGTGTACTCAGGCCGGGCAGGGTGAGCCTGCCAATCCGCTGGCCAGCCCGTGGGAATCGCATGTGGTGCTCGATGGTATGCACTGCGCGGCCTGCGCCCTCACCATTGAAGACGCCCTAAAGGCCGTGCCCGGCGTGCAGCAGGCCGACGTGAGCGCCGCCACGCGCCGCGCCCGGGTGGTGTGGAACCCGGCGCAGGTACTGCCCTCGCAATGGATGGCCGCCGTGCAGCATGCAGGCTACCGCGCCATGCCCGCCATGGATGCCTTTGCGCGCGCGCAGCGGCTGCGCGAAAGCCGCCGTGCGCTGTGGCGCTGGCTGGTGGCGGGCTTTTGCATGATGCAGGTGATGATGTACGCGTGGCCCGCCTACGTGGCACAGCCCGGCGACCTGACCGCCGAGATGGAGCACCTGCTGCGCTGGGCCTCGTGGGTGATCACGCTGCCCATGGTGGTGTTCTCGTGCGGGCCCTTCTTTTCCAGTGCGCTGCGCGACATCCGGCTGCGCCGCGTGAGCATGGACCTGCCGGTGGCGCTGGGCATGGCCATCACGTTCATTGTCAGCAGCGCCGGCACCTTCGACATGGATGGCATCTTCGGCAAGGAGGTCTACTACGACTCGCTGACGATGTTCGTGTTTTTCCTGCTGACCGGGCGCTGGCTGGAGCTGCGCCTGCGCGACCGCACCGCCGGCGCGCTGGAGGCCGTGATGAACCGCCTGCCCGACAGCGTGGAGCGCCGCACGGGCGATGGCAGTTTTGAGCGCGTGGCCACGCGGCGCCTGGCCGTGGGCGACACCGTGCGCGTGCTGGCAGGCGAGGCCTTTCCGGCCGATGGCCGCATCACGGCAGGCCACACCCATGTGGACGAAGCCTTGCTGACGGGTGAATCCACCCCCGTGGCCCGTGCCGAAGGCGGTGCCGTCACGGCGGGCAGCTACAACCTGCAGGCACCGGTGGAGGTGCTGGTGGAATCGACCGGCGCACAGACCCGGTTTGCCCAGATCGTCGCGCTGATGGAAAGCGCATCGCTGCAAAAGCCGCGCCTGGCCCAGCTGGCCGACCGCATTGCGCGCCCATTCCTGTGGGCGGTGCTGGTGGCGGCCGGGCTGGCTGCGGCCTGGTGGTGGCCCACCGACCCCAGCCATGCGCTGATGGTGGCGGTGGCGGTTCTCATCGTCACCTGCCCGTGCGCCTTGTCGCTGGCCACGCCGGTGGCCATGCTCACCGCTGCGGGAACCCTGGCGCGCCATGGCGTGCTGGTGCGCAACCTGCAGGCGCTGGAGGCGCTGGCGCGTGTGGACACCGTGGTGTTCGACAAGACCGGCACGCTCACCCGCGATGCGATGGCGGTGCGTTCTGTGCACACCGCGCCCGGCATCAACGCAGACGAGGCCTTGTCGATGGCCGCCGCGCTGGCGGGGCAGTCCATGCACCCGGTGTCGCGTGCGGTGGCGCTGGCCGGTGCGGCTACCAGCGGCCACTGGCGGGCCACCGATGTGCACGAAGAGGCGGGCCGGGGCTTGGTGGGTACGCTGACAGACACCCGCCCGGACGGCGCGCCGCCGCGGGTATTCCGGCTCGGTTCTGCCTTGCACGCTGGTGTGGCCGCAGCTGGTGCCAGCGCTGCGCTGCAAGCCGTGCTTTCGCTGGAGCATGACGACGGCAGCGTGAGCGAAGTGGCCCGCTTTGAACTCGCGGAAGACCTGCGCACCGAGGCACCTGCTGTGGTCGATGCGCTGCAGCGCGCAGGCATCGCCGTGCAGCTGCTGTCGGGCGACCGTGCCGGCGCCGTGCAGCGCGTGGCGACCCAGGCGGGCATTGCCACTGCGCATGGCGAATGCACGCCCCAGGGCAAGCTCGCTGCGCTGAAAGACCTGCAGCTGGCGGGTCGCCATGTGGCCATGGTGGGCGACGGGCTTAACGATGGGCCGGTGCTTGCGGGTGCCCACGCATCCTTCGCCTTTGGCCGTGCCGTGCCGCTGGCCCAGGCCCAGGCAGATTTTGTGGTGCTGGGCGACAGCCTGGCCCTGGTGCCGCAGACAGTGATGCTGGCGCGCCACACGCTGCGCGTGGTGCGCCAGAACCTGTGGTGGGCTGCGGGCTACAACGCCCTGTGTGTGCCCCTGGCGGTGGTGGGCGCCATGCCGGCCTGGCTGGCAGGCCTGGGCATGGCGCTCAGCTCGCTGCTGGTCGTGCTCAATGCCGCGCGCCTGTCGCGCAGCCTGCCGGCGCTGCCTCCCTGTGCCGCAACGGCCATCGCAGGCAACAGCGCTGTGGCTGCCTTGCCCACACCTGATTCGGATCTTCCCGTTGCCACACGCCCGGAGCCTGCCTGATGGACATCCTTTATCTGCTGATTCCTCTGTCGGTCGCACTGGTGCTGCTGGTGCTCGCCGGCCTGTGGTGGGCGGTCTACCACGGCCAGTTCGAAAGCGTCGAACAGGAAGGGGAGCGGATTCTCCGGGACGATTGACATGTGTCAATGTGCCTGAGCCGACCCTGCAACACACTCTTACTGCAATACAACGAGGTGCCCGATGGATCTAGCAAAAACAAATGCTGCGCACTACAACGATACGGTGGTGCGGCAGTTTTCTATCATGGCTGTGGTGTGGGGGGTGGTCGGTATGCTGGTGGGCGTGGTCATCGCTGCCCAGCTCGCCTGGCCCGAACTCAACTTCGGCATTCCATGGCTGAGCTACGGGCGCCTGCGCCCGCTGCACACCAACGCAGTGATCTTCGCCTTTGGCGGCTGCGCACTGTTTGCCACCAGCTATTACGTGGTGCAGCGCACCTGCCAGGTCCGGCTGTTTGCCGCGCCGCTGGCGGCGTTCACGTTCTGGGGCTGGCAGCTGGTCATCCTGGCCGCGGCCATCAGCCTGCCGCTGGGCTACACGTCCGGCAAGGAATACGCCGAGCTGGAGTGGCCGATTGACATCCTCATCACGCTGGTGTGGGTGTCGTACGCAATTGTGTTCTTTGGCACCATCGGCGTGCGCAAGGTCAAGCACATCTACGTGGCCAACTGGTTCTTTGGCGCCTTCATCCTGGCGGTGGCCTTGCTGCACGTGGTCAACAGTGCAGCCATCCCTGCCGGCTTCATGAAGAGCTACTCGGCCTACGCTGGTGTACAGGACGCCATGGTGCAGTGGTGGTACGGCCACAACGCCGTGGGCTTCTTCCTGACCGCAGGCTTCCTGGGCATGATGTATTACTTCATTCCCAAGCAGGCGGGCCGTCCGGTGTACAGCTACCGCCTGTCCATCGTCCACTTCTGGGCGCTGATCTTCACCTACATGTGGGCCGGCCCACACCACCTGCACTACACCGCGCTGCCCGACTGGACGCAATCGGTGGGCATGGTGTTCTCGCTCATCCTGCTGGCTCCCAGCTGGGGCGGCATGATCAACGGCATCATGACCCTGTCGGGCGCATGGCACAAGCTGCGTGACGACCCCATCCTGCGCTTCCTGATCGTGTCGCTGTCGTTCTACGGCATGTCCACGTTCGAAGGCCCGATGATGTCCATCAAGACCGTCAACGCCCTGAGCCACTACACCGACTGGACCGTGGGCCACGTGCACTCCGGTGCTCTGGGCTGGGTCGGCCTGATTTCGATGGGATCGCTCTACTACCTGGTGCCCCGCCTGTTCGGCCGCGAAAAGATGCATTCGATCAAGGCGATTGAGCTGCACTTCTGGATGGCCACCATCGGCATCGTGCTTTACATCGCCGCGATGTGGATCGCCGGTGTGATGCAGGGCCTGATGTGGCGCGCCATCAACCCCGACGGTACGCTGACATACACCTTTGTCGAGAGCGTGAAGGCCACCTATCCCTTCTACGTGATCCGCGTGGCCGGTGGCCTGCTGTATCTGGGCGGCATGTTGATCATGGCCTGGAACGTGTGGATGACCGCCATTTCCGGTCGCTCGGTCAAGGCGCCCATCCCTGCGGTCAACGCAGCACATGCCTGAGCCGAAGGAGATAACCATGTCCAACAACAACAACTCGACTTCGACCGGTTTCACCCATGAAAAGGTGGAGACCAACAACTTCCTCATGATCGTGCTGATCCTGCTGGTGATCGCCATTGGCGGCCTGGTCGAGATCGTGCCGCTGTTCTTCCAGAAGTCCACGACCGAGGCGGTCAAGGGTGTGGAGCCCTACACCTCCGTACAGCTGGTGGGGCGCGATGTGTACATCCGCGAGGGCTGCTACAACTGCCACTCGCAGATGATCCGCCCCTTCCGCGCCGAAACCCTGCGCTATGGCCACTACTCCGTGGCGGGCGAGTTTGTGTACGACCACCCTTTCCAGTGGGGCAGCAAGCGCACGGGCCCCGACCTGCACCGGGTGGGCGGCAAGTACAGCGATGAATGGCATCGCATCCACCTGAACAACCCGCGTGACGTGGTGCCCGAGTCGAACATGCCTGCCTACCCCTGGCTGGAGAAGAACGCCGTGGACCCCGCCAGTGTGGCTCCGCGCATGAAGGCACTGCGCACTGTGGGCGTGCCCTACACCGACGAGCAGATCGCTGCCGCGGCTGCTGATCTCAAGGGCAAGACCGAGATGGACGCCCTCATCGCCTACCTGCAGGTCATGGGCCGCGCGCTCAAGTAAGGGAGACCGCCATGGACATCACCACCATGCGCATCGTCGCCACCCTGGCATCGATGGCCTGCTTCATTGGCATCTGGGTCTGGGCCTACCGTGGCCGTAACAAAGCCCGGTTCGACGAGGCAGCCCAGCTGCCCTTCGAGACAGATTGACCTTTACCAGAACGAGAACACACCATGAGTGACTTCACCAGCAATTTCTGGTCGGTCTTTGTGACCACGCTGACGCTCGTCGGCATCATTGCCTGCGGCATCCTCCTCTGGATGGCCGGACGCAAGAAGGTCATGGCCACGTCCGACAACACCACCGGCCACGTCTGGGACGAAGACCTGGTCGAGATGAACAACCCCCTGCCACGCTGGTGGGTGTGGCTGTTCGTCATCACCATCGTCTTCGGGCTGGCCTACCTGGCCGCCTACCCCGGCCTGGGCAGCTTCAACGGCAAGCTCGGCTGGACACAAAAGGGCGAATACGAGGCCGAGATGGCCAAGGCCAAGGCCGAGCTTGAGCCCCTGTATGCCCGCTTTGTGTCCATGAAGCCTGAAGAGGTGGCGGTCGATCCACAGGCACGTGCCATTGGCGAGCGGCTGTACATGAACAACTGCGCGCAGTGTCACGGCTCGGACGCCCGCGGCAGCAAGGGCTTCCCGAATCTGGCCGACGGCGACTGGCTGCATGGCGGTGCTCCGGAAAAGATCCGCGAGACGCTGGAAAAGGGCCGTATCGGCAACATGCCCCCCATGGCGGCTGCAGTGGGCACGGCGGAAGACGTACGCAACCTGTCGCACTACGTGCTGAGCCTGTCTGGCAGCCCGCACGACTCGCTGCGTGCATCGCTGGGCAAGTCCAAGTTCGGTGCCTGCGCCGCCTGCCACGGCATGGACGGCAAGGGCAACCAGGCGCTGGGCGCTCCCAACCTGACCGACGACATCTGGCTGCACGGCTGGGGTGAGACGGCCATCACGGCCATGATCAACAACGGCAAGGTCAACCAGATGCCTGCACAGGCAGACAAGCTGACCGACGCGCAGATCGGTGTGCTGTCGGCCTATGTGTGGGGCCTGTCGAACAAGCAGGTCGCAGCGGCACGCTGACCATTCCCGGGGCAACGCGCAGGCGTTGCCCTTTCGGTTTTCTCCTCTTTTTTCTTTCTGGCTTCAACGCAGTCGAGACACCATGAATACACCCAGCGGGCCCGCTCGCAAGGTCATTCCGATCAGCCCGGTCGCATCGTCCGATGTGCCGGAAGGAAGTGAGATCGTCTCGCTGTACGAAGCCCAGAAAAAGATCTACCCCCGCTCCATCAGCGGCGTGTTTGCCCGCTGGCGGTGGGCGATGGTGATCCTGACCCAGCTGGCGTTCTACGGAGTGCCGTGGATCGAGTGGGGGCAGCGCCAGATGGTGCTGTTCGACCTGGGCGCCCGGCGCTTTTACATCTTCGGGCTGGTGCTTTACCCGCAGGACTTCATCTACCTGACGGGCCTGCTGATCATCTCGGCGTTGTCGCTCTTCCTCTTCACGGCCGTGGCGGGCAGGCTGTGGTGCGGCTTTGCCTGCCCGCAGACGGTGTACACCGAGATCTTCATGTGGATCGAACACAAGATCGAGGGAGACCGCAGTGCCCGCCTGCGGCTGGACAACGGCCCCTGGACCTTCGAGAAAGTCCGCAAAAAGTTTTTGAAGCAGGTGGCATGGCTGAGTGTGGCGCTGTGGACCGGGTTTACCTTTGTCGGTTACTTCGTACCGATCCGCGAGCTGGGCGGCGAGCTGCTGGCCCTCCAGGGAAGCTGGCAGATCTTCTGGGTGCTGTTCTACGGTTTTGCCACCTATGGCAACGCGGGCTACATGCGCGAGCAGGTCTGCAAGTACATGTGCCCGTATGCGCGCTTCCAGAGCGCGATGTTCGACAAGGACACGCTCATCGTGAGCTACGACGGCGAGCGCGGCGAGCCGCGCGGCCCGCGCAACAAGACGGTGGACCACAAGGCCAAGGGCCTGGGTGACTGTATCGACTGCACGCTGTGCGTGCAGGTCTGCCCGGTGGGCATCGACATCCGCAAGGGCCTGCAGTACGAGTGCATTGGCTGTGGGCTGTGCGTGGATGCCTGCAACACCGTGATGGACAAGATGCAGTACCCCAAGGGGTTGATCCGCTTTTCTACCCAGAACGCCGTGGCTCGGCGCTGGAACCAGTCGCAGATCATGCAGCGCGTGTTCCGCCCCCGGGTACTGGTGTACGGGGCGGTGCTGGTGGCGCTGTGCGTGGCCATGCTGGCAAGCCTGGTCACGCGCACGCCGCTGAAGGTGGACGTGGTGCGCGACCGCGCAGCCCTGTCGCGCATTGTGGCGGGCGGCAAGGTCGAGAACATCTACCGGCTGCAGGTCATGAATGCTACCGAGGGCACGCAGCGCTACCAGATCACTGCGCGCGGCTTGCAGGGAATCGAGACATCGATTGACGGCGATGTAGAGATTGGGCCGGCAGAGTCGCGTTGGGTGGCTGTGCGGCTGCAGATACCTTACGGTTCTGCCACGCCAGGCTCGCATCCGGTGCACTTTGACGTGCAAGCCGTGGGTTCTGCGGCCCATGTCACTGAAAAGTCAGTTTTCTTGGTGCCACGCTGATCTGTTTATTCGCGGTGCTACCGCCAACGCTCTTGACCGGGCTGTGATTTATTCAAGGAGAGAGTTCCATGGCATCCAACGCTGTTCCAGCCGCTTCGGCCCCCGCTGCCGCCCCCTGGTGGAAGTTCGGCCATGTCTGGCTGATCCTTTCCGGCCCCGTCATCGTGATCATCGCCGGGTTCGTCACCTTGTGGCTGGCCATCTCGCGGCCCGACCCGGTCGTGGCCGAGGATTACTACCGCCAGGGCGTGGAGATCAACAAGACCTTGCAGGGTACCGACAAGAGCCTGCTGCCGGCAGTGAAGGCCCGCAATCACGCAGCCACCCCTGCCGAAGACGCGCCGCGCTGAACGGCTGCCGCTGTCCGATCAGGATGGCATATGCAACCCCTGTGGCCCTGGCCAACCGATCCTGAGAACAAAAGGAGACAAGCGCAATGTGGACCCAACGCCTGATGTGGATAGCGTGGCCTGCCTTTTTGATGGCGGGTGTGCTGGAGATTCTGGTCTTTGCGCTCGTCGATCCGCACGACCTGCACTGGTTTGGCCAGCCCGTACCGCTGTCGCGCGAGGGCGTCTACACGCTGGCGTTTTTTTCTTTCTGGGCGGTCACCATGGTCTCCAGTGCGCTCACCACTCTTTTAGCCATGTCTCCGTTCGAGCTCAACCGCTGCCCGGTGCCCGACGGCGAGCGACCCGATGACTGCCGCAAGACTTCGGGGTGTGCCTGAGATCGTTTGGCGACAGCCAGGCGGCAAACCCTGGATTGCAGGTGGCAGCGGCCGCGCAGCGGTGAAACGGGGCGGTGCGCGGTGAGAGGTGCCGAAGGCCTCAGCTGGACGGTTGCGGTTGCCATCCAGGAGGAAAGCCTCCCGAAGGCCCGCAGGGCAGGCCGCCGTCAGTGGCAGGGTTGCTGGCTGTTGACGATGCGGCGCAGTGCGTCGGTGTCCAGAATGCGCACATGCCGCTGCTTGACTTCGACAATCTGTTCATCGACAAATTTCGAGAAGGTGCGGCTCACGGTTTCGAGCTTGAGGCCCAGGTAGCTGCCGATCTCCTCGCGCGTCATGCGCAGTACCAGTTCGGACTGCGAGAAGCCCCGGGCATGCAGGCGCTGCACCAGGTTCAGCAGAAAAGCGGCCAGGCGCTCTTCGGCACGCATGCTGCCCAGCAGCAACATCACGCCGTGCTCGCGCACGATTTCGCGGCTCATGATCTTGTGCACGTGGTGCTGCAGTGCTGTGACTTCGCGCGACAGTTCCTCGATGCGGTCAAACGGCATGACGCAGACTTCGGCGTCTTCCAGCGCCACGGCGTCGCAGGTGTGGTGGTCGTTCACGATGCCGTCAAGCCCGATGATCTCGCCCGCCATCTGAAAGCCCGTCACCTGGTCGCGGCCATCTTCCGTGGCCACGCAGGTCTTGAAGAACCCGGTGCGAATGGCGTACAGCGACGTGAACGTCTCTCCGTTGCGAAACAGCGTGGCGCCGCGCTTGACCTTGCGCCGCACGGCCACCACCTCGTCGATGCGCTGCAGTTGTTCTTCGTTCAGGCCAACGGGCATGCACAGCTCGCGCAGGTTGCAGTTCGAGCAGGCGACTTTGATGGTGAGCGGATTCATGGCCAGTGGAACTAGTTTCGGGAAATAAGGATACTCCGCATCTGTGTCGAACAGATGGCTCTTGACCTCAAGGGGCCAAATGATATGCGTCAAATTGTCGCAGGCAGTGCCTTGTGACCGCTTGATGTAAATCAAGGACCACCCGGTGCAGCTGCGGCACAGTCAAGGCGTTCCGAAGGATGCCCCATGACCGCTGTCTCCCCTGACCTGCTGCGCCGATTTGATGTGCCCGGGCCACGCTACACCTCCTATCCCACCGCTGACCGCTTCGTCGAGGCGTTTGGGCAGGATGATTATGTCCTGGCCCTCGATCAGCGCAGGACCGGGACGGTTGCGAAGGCGCTGCCGCTGTCGCTGTATGTGCACATCCCTTTTTGCGAGTCGCTGTGCTACTACTGCGCGTGCAACAAGATTATCACCAAGCATCATGACCGCGCCGATCTTTATTTGAGGTATCTGAGTCGCGAAATTGACCTCCACACCGCGCATTGTGGAACGGGGCAGGTAGTGTCGCAGCTGCATCTGGGCGGTGGTTCGCCCACGTTCCTCTCGGACGATGGGCTCCGTGAACTCATGGCAGTCCTTCGCCGCAGCTTCACGCTCGCACCGGGCGGCGAATACTCGATCGAGGTCGATCCGCGCACGGTGAATGCCGACCGGCTGGCGGTGCTGGCTGAACTGGGCTTCAATCGGCTCAGTTTCGGTGTGCAGGACTTTGATGCAGAGGTGCAAAAGGCCGTGCACCGCATACAGCCTGCAGAGCAGGTGTTTTCGCTGGTCGAGTCAGCGCGCTCGCTGGGCTTCGATTCTGTGAATGTCGACCTGATCTATGGCCTGCCTCGCCAGACCCCAGAATCGTTTGATCGCACCCTGGCCCAGGTCGCCCAGCTACGGCCCGACCGTATTGCCTTGTACGCTTACGCCCATCTTCCTGAGCGGTTCAAGCCGCAACGCCGCATCGTGTCGGCCGAGCTGCCCGCGGCATCGGCCAAGGTGTCTATGCTGTCGCGTTCGCTGGATGCGTTCCTGGATGCCGGGTACGTGTACGTGGGCATGGACCACTTTGCCTTGCCCTCGGATGCGTTGGCGGTTGCCAAGCGCCAGGGGCGACTGCACCGCAATTTTCAGGGGTACAGCACGCAGCCCGATTGCGACCTGATCGCCCTGGGCGTGTCGGCCATCGGCAGGGTAGGGGCCACCTACAGCCAGAATGCCAAGACGCTGGAGGAATACTACGACTACCTTGACCAGGGGCGTTTGCCCATCGTGCGGGGGCTGGCGCTGACGCGGGATGACCTGGTGCGGCGGGCCGTCATCATGGCGCTGATGTGCCAGGGCGAGGTGCTGTTCGAGTCCATCGAGCAGGGCTGGCTGGTTGACTTCAAGCAATATTTTGCTGCGGAGCTTACGCGCCTTGAAGAGATGGCCGAGCAGGGGCTGGTGCGCATGAACTCCGACGGCGTCGAGGTCACGCCCATGGGCTGGTTCTTTGTACGCGGGGTGGCCATGGTGTTTGACCGCTATCTCCAGGCCGACCGCAACCGGGCACGCTTCTCGCGCATCATCTGAACGCAGTCCAACCATGCTACGCCATGTCATTGCCACCCTGGATGTGCATGGCGCAGGCGTGTGCCCGAGTGACTGCTGTGACGATCCGCTGGAGGGCAGCCTATGCTGAGCGCTGCTGCATGGTCGGCGCTGGTGATGGGACTGGTGGGCGGATCGCATTGTCTTGCCATGTGTTCGGCCCCTTGTGGCGCATTGGTGGGCGCGGGCGGTCGCGAGGCGGCTGATCCGGGCGGCGCGGCCGTTGCCAGCGTGCCCGTACAGTGGGCTGACCAGCGCCAGGTTCAGCGCCGGTGGCAGCGCACAGGGCGCACGCTGGCGTTTCATGTGGGGCGCATCGGTGGCTACGCGGCCGTGGGTGCCCTTGCCGCGGCCGCCATGGACAGCCTGGCGTGGCTCACGCAGCAGGCCACTGCACTGCGGCCTGCCTGGACGCTCATGCATGTCGCGGTCATGGGCTGGGGGCTGATGATGATGGTGCAGGCGCGGCAGCCTCAGTGGGTGGAGGTTGCCGGGCGCGCCGTCTGGGGCAAGGTGCAGCCGATGGTCCGTTCGCATGGGGGTCTGATGACCACCGGTTTCCTTTGGGGTCTGATGCCTTGCGGCCTCCTTTATTCGGCGCTGCTGGTGGCCGCACTCAGCGGCGGGCCGGCCCAAGGGGCCCTGAGCATGGCGTTGTTCGGCCTGGGAAGCGGCCTCTGGCTGGTCGGCGGCCCGTGGGCATGGACTGCCGTCCGGTCACGGCTGAACCTCGTGCGCGCCGAATGGGGCAGCCGGTTTGCGGGCGGGTTGCTGTGCGCCGTGGCAGCGTGGGCGCTGTGGATGGACCTCATCTACAAGCCGTCGCTGTGGTGCCGCTGAACCCCCGCAGGCTTGGCTTTCGTCTCGTCTTCGCAACACCCCGGGCCTGATTTTCGGGTGGAAGCGTCCTGGGCGTGGCGCTGCGCAGGGGTGTCTTACTCTTGAGAGCGCACGGGCGATAATCCGTGTAACCATTGGTGGCACTGAAGTCCCCATGTATCGTGCGCTCAGACCGTGAACTCTTCCATCCTCATCGATATCAGCCAGCTGCGCATTGGCATGTATGTGCAGCTGGATCTGAACTGGCTCCAGCACCCTTTCCCGGTCAGCAGTTTCCGGGTGGGTTCTGCCGATCAGATCGCGACGCTGCGCGAGTTGGGTCTGAAGGACGTGCGGTATGTGCCTGGCAAAAGCGATCCGCAGTGGCGCGACCCCGCCGCGCCGGTGGCGGACGAGCGGGTAACGGCGAGCGTGTTGGCCGCTGAAGCGGGCGGTGCCACGGCGCCGCAGGCAGCCACGCCTGCGATAGACCCTGAAATCGAACGCAGACGACGCCTGCTCGAGGCACAGAACCGCGCTCTTGCGGTCTGCGACCAGCGATTTGCAGACGCGACGCGCCAGTACCAGGCGATGGAGCGGGCCGTTGCCGATCAGCCCGGGCAGGCGCGCAGCAAGGGAGACGCCCTGGTGTCTGGCTGCGTGGCGGACGTGCTCGAAAACGGGGACTCGGTGATCCGGCTGCTCTCGGAGGGGGTGGGTGAGCGCAGCGGGCTTCATCCCATCAATGTGATGGTGGTTTCCCTCCTGCTCGGCCGTTCGCTCGGCATGAAAAGCGACGAACTCAACGTCCTGGGCATTGCCGCCTTGATTCATGACATCGGCAAGACCAGGCTGCCCCCCAATCTGAGGAACCCGACCACATCGATGCCGCTGATGGAGCGCGCCCGGTACGAAACCCATGTCGCCGAGTCGGTGGCGCTGGCGCGCCGGATGGGATACGGCGACGGGGTCCTGACGGCCGTGGGTCGCCACCACGAGATGGCGGACGGAACGGGTTTCCCGGGGCGCCTTTCGGGAGCGGACCTGGGGCGTATGAGTCAGGTGCTGGCGCTGGTGAACCGCTACGACCGGATGTGCAATCCGGCCAATGGTCTGGATGCACTGACCCCGCACGAGGCGCTGTCGGTCATATTCGCTCAGCACAAGTCGCGATTTGATGCGGTGGTTCTGGGGGCGTTCATCCGCATGATGGGTGTGTACCCGCCGGGCTCCATCGTGCAGCTGGTCAATGACCGCTACGCCATCGTCGCCTCCGTCAACTCGTCGCGCCCGCTTCGACCCAAGGTGATCGTGCACGATCCGAAGGTGCCGAAGGAAGAAGCGCCGATCCTGGACCTTGAATCGGTGCCTGAACTGGGTATCCGGCGCAGCCTCAAGCCGTCCCAGCTTCCGCGCGAGGCGCTGGATTACCTCTCGCCACGCCAGCGTATCTGCTACTTTTTTGAACGCGCGGTTCCGCCAGAAGCGGATGGGGACAACGCGTGACACAGCCTTCGCCCCAGACCTGGCTGGACCAGCTGCTGGAGGCGGTTTGGCTGGTGGACGAGACCAGCCTGGTCATCATCCAGGCCAATGCGGCTGCCGCGCGGCTCACGGGCCGGCATCTCGATGACATGGTCGGCGCCCACGTGATGGGGCTTGCTGCGACGCCGCAGGACCTGGCCTTCTGGAGCGAGCCTTCGCAGGTCGCAGCCGAGGGCATTCATTCATTCACCAGCCTGCTCAATACTGCAGGCGTGCTGGTGCCGGTGGAGCGGCGCGTGTCTCGCGTTGCCCTGCCCGACCATGCGAGCGCCGTGCTGATGGTCACCATGCTGGACCGGAGCGCGCAGGACGCGACCGAGCGCGAACTCGAGACACTGCTGTCGGAGCTAAGGGCCACGCTCGATTCTGCAGCCGACGGCGTGCTGGTCTGCAGCCTTGATGGCCGCGTTCGTGCCTTCAACCAGCGCCTGGCGCAGCTGTGGGACATGCCGCGGGGCTTGCTCGTGGAGCGCAACGATGCAGCGGTGTATGAGCACATGACGGGGCAGGTGGCGGATGCTGTGCAGTACTCGGAGCGCCTCGCGGCCATTGCGCGCGAACCGATGCAGGACAGTACCGACATCGTGCAGCTGCGCAATGGTGGCGTGCTGGAGCTGCGCTCGGTCCCCCAGTTCAGCCACGGGCAGCCGGTCGGAAGGGTCTATTCCTTTCGCGACATCACCCGCCAGACCGAGATACAGGCCAGTTTGCGGCTGGCATCGCGCGTGTTCGAGTCCAGCCTGGACGCCATCTTCATCGCCGACAGCCATCACCGCGTAATGCGCATGAACCCCGGGTGTGAGCGCCTGGTGGGCCCCGCGGCCCGTTCGTTCGAGGGCAGCATGGCGGCCGCCTTGTTTGGTGTGGGTTCCGACCCGACCTTCATGGACCGTGTTCAGCAGGGATGGGAGCGCGAAGGTTTCTGGGAGGGCGAGCTGTGGCTACCGCGCGAGAACAGCACCTACTGCGCAGTGCAGCTGTCGTGGGTGGCGCTGCGCGACGACGAGGGGCGGATCGTCCAGAGCATCGGCTTCATGCGCGATCTCACACTGCAGCATGCGGCGCAAAAGCGGATCGAGGAGCTGGCCTACAGCGACGCCCTCACGGGCCTGCCCAACCGGCTGCTGCTATCCCAGCGGGTTGATACCGCGATCCAGGGCGCACGCCAGAGTGATACGGGGTTTGCGATCCTGTTCCTCGACCTCGACCGCTTCAAGATCATCAATGACTCGCTCGGACATCCGTTTGGCGACAGGGTGCTGCAACTGGTGGCCGAGCGCTTGCAGGCCTGCCTGCGCCAGACCGACATGCTCTGCCGCCTGGGTGGTGACGAGTTCGTGATCTACCTCCACGGTGGCGACGCCGTGGTGGCCGAAGGCGTGGCGCGCCGGGTGCTGGACGACATGCTCAAGCCCTTCATGCTCGACGAAATGGGTTTCTCCATCCAGTGCAGCATTGGCATTGCCCTGTATCCGCAAGACGGCGCCACGCTGGACGACCTGATCAAGCAGGCCGACACGGCCATGTACCGCGTCAAGGACCGGGGCCGTGGCAATTACGGCTTTTACCAGCCGCAAATGAACGCCAACCTGCTGTCGCGGATGCAGATGGAGCACGCCATGCGCCAGGCGCTGGGACAGCAGCGCATGGCGGTGCACTACCAGCCGCAGGTGAACATGGCCACGGGTCGCATCACAGGAGCTGAAGCCCTGGCGCGCTGGACCGACCCGGAATTCGGTACGGTATCGCCGGGCGTTTTCATCCCGCTGGCGGAAGAATCGGGCTTCATCGTGACCCTGGGCGCCTGGGTGATGGAGCAGGCTGTGCGTGAGGCAGCGGTCTGGATGCACAGCGGCAGCCCGATCATGATTTCGGTGAATGTCTCTGCGCTTGAATTCCGCCAGCCGGACTTTGTGGACCGCATCACGCGTTTGCTGGCCGTGCACCAGCTGCCCCCGACCCTGCTGGAACTCGAGCTGACCGAGAGCATCCTGCTCCAGGATGCCCAGGAAACCGAGCAGCGCCTGCGCGTACTCGCCAGACTCGGCATCGGCCTGGCCATTGACGACTTCGGCACCGGCTATTCGAGCCTGGCCTATCTCAAGAAGCTGCCGATCCACAAGCTCAAGATCGACCAGTCATTTGTGCGCGGGCTTCCCGACGACGAGGGTGACCGCGCCATTGTCAGCGCCATCATCAGCATCGGGCAGGCCATGCACATCGAGGTGGTGGCTGAGGGCGTGGAAACCGAAACACAGCAGGCCGTGCTGCAGCAGATGAACTGCGACCACTACCAGGGATTTCTCTGCGCACCGGGGCTGCCTGCTGCAGAGTTCCGTGCCCTGCTGGCCAAGCCGCTGCCGCTGCGCGCGCAGGGCACACGCAACCCCACGAAAATCTGAGACCAAGGCGCGACGCGCGCCGCGTTGCAGCGAATGTCTCAGGCAGCGCCGGCCTCCGAGTGCCTGGCTGGCCTGCCAGAAGCCGCAGACGGCGCGGCCCGATCAAAGTGCAGCAATGCCCTTCCAGAGCATGTACGCGGCCAGGCCGAACAGCAGCGATGCGAACACGCGCTTGAGCTGCTTGACGGGCAGGCTATGGGCGGCCTTGGCGCCCAGCGGAGCCGTGAGCACGCTGCAGGTGGCAATCACCGCCAAGGCGGGCAACCACACGTAGCCCAGCGATGCAGTGGGCAAGCCCGCCACGCTTTGCCCACCCAAGACGTAACCGACGACGTTGGCCAGCGCAATGGGAAACCCCAGCGCCGCACTGGTAGCCACCGCGTTATGGATGGGCACGTTGCACCAGGTCATGAAAGGCACGCTCACAAAGCCGCCACCGGCGCCCACCAGCCCTGACAGAAAGCCGATCACCCCGCCTGCGGCCACCTGGCCACCGCCACCCGGCATCTGCCGTGTGGGCGCGGGCTTCTTGTCCAGAAACATCTGCGTTGCAGAAAAGCTGACGAACAGCGCGAAGAAGATGGCCAGGAATGAGCCCTTGAGCAACGCAAACACGCCCAGGCTGGCAATGAAGCCGCCGAGCACGATGCCCGGAGCGAGGCGCTTGACGATGTCCCAGCGCACGGCGCCGCGCTTGTGGTGCGCCCGTACGCTGGAGACCGACGTGAACATGATGGTGGCCATCGACGTGGCAATGGCCATCTTTACCGCCAGGTCGGGAGCGACCTGCTGGCCGCCGAGGATGTAGGTCATGAACGGCACCAGCAGCATGCCGCCCCCGATGCCCAGCAGGCCCGCCAGAAAGCCCGTGGCCAGGCCGAGCACGCCAAGTTCAACAATCAGGAGGGGGTCGAGCATGGGGCAGAGACAGCAAAGGGCGCGCGGGTCGCGGGGAGGGCGGCCGCGCACGCCGCACCCGGCTTGCCGCCAGCGCGGCGCGGGGGGGACGCCGGTGAAATAAGGTGTCTGCGATGACCACCGAACTCTCATCCTGAACCGGGGGTTCAGGTGGGCGAGGGCAGCCAGGCGTTGGGTTCATCTGACGCGAGATGATCACGCTCACCCGGCAATTACCAAGCCCGAGCTCGTTGAGCATTGGTTCAAGGAAATATAAAGCCCGGCAGCATCGCAGACAGCCCGATTGTAGGACGCACAGCGGGCCCGCGCAGGCACAAGGGCATGTAAATCGGGGTAAGCCATGCACCCGGAAAGCACGGGCTCTGCAGACTGTCGGGTCTGTTCACCCACACCGGCGCGAGGGCCAAGGTGGCGATGGTCGCAGGGGCGACAGGAAAAAAGATTGTGGTGCAGTTCTGCGCTGGCGCGATGCTGGCGGTGGCGCACCCGCGCACAGGGCGCGCGATTCAGAGCAGTCTGCCGTCCCCGCCCAGCGCGTCATCGAGCCGGCCGACCACCGCGCGCAGTCGCTCGTCGTCTGCCTCGGGCAGCGGCAGCTCGTGTTGTGCTGTGGTGGTGCTGGCCGCAGGGGCTGGCGCGGCCCTGCGCTCGGCAGATCGGGCGGCCAGATCGGCGGCATCGCGGTCGGCGATCTCGAAGGCGAGATTCAGCGCGGCCAGCACGGCAATGCGTTCGCGTGCACGCACCTTGCCCGCGTCCCTGATCTTCGTCATGGCCGTGTCCACGCGCTCCACCGCATCCAGCAGGCGGCCTTCATGGCCCTCCGGGCAGGACAGCAGGTAGCTCTGCTGCAGGATCTGCACCTCGATCTGCTTCATGGGGTCTCCTTGGTAGCGGGGGCTGCGACGGGCAGTCGTTCCAGCAGCGCATCGACGCGGGCGCGCGCGGCGCTCAGGCGAGACTTGAGGGAGTCGCGCTCCTGCGTGAGGGTTGCCACCTGCTCGGCCAGCAGCGCGTTGGTGCGTTGCAGCTCGGCGTGGCGCAGCAGCAGGCGTTCGACGCGCTCGGCGATCTGGTCTGTGGTGGACGGTGTGGCCATAGAGCCTGCGATTGTAGGGTTGGGGTGCCGTAAAGGACGTAAAATCCGCCCCGTTGGTGCTCGCGGTGTGGTTCACATGCCGCAGTTCAACGGGAAGCAGGGAGGCATCGTCACCACGTGGCGTGCCCAGCCTGCGCTGCCCCCGCAACGGTCAGCGGACGAATCTGCTTTTGATTCTCTCTCCATCCATACGCCACTGTGTGCCCTGAACAAGCACATGGGAAGGCATTGGGGGGTGTTCCGCCAGCCCGGATACCGGCCAACACGGTGGCTGCGTGCGCCTGATGAAGGTGCGTGTGGCCGTATCACCCATTTGCTGGCGGGGAGGCCGGCGCGGGTTGTTTGTTGACGACGATTCCCATGAACCTACGTACCCCTCGTGCGCGCACACTCGCGCCCTTGTCCCGGGTTGCCGCTGCACTGGCCGCAGCCGGCTGCACTGCCGCATTCGCCCAGGGCGCTTTGACCGACCCTGTGCTCATTGCACAAAACCTGCGTGCCCCAACGCTCGCCGAAACCGTGGTGGCCGCATCGCGCACGCCGCAGCCACTGGCAGATTTGGTGGCCGACATTTCCATCGTCGACCGCGAGACGATCGAAAGCAGCGGTGCCACTGGGCTGGCCGATCTGCTGGGCCGTTTGCCGGGCGTGGAGTTCGCCCGCAACGGCGGACCGGGCAGCACCACCAGCGTGTTCCTGCGCGGTGCAGAAACCCGTTTCACAGCCGTGTACATCGATGGTGTGCGCATCGATTCGCAGTCCACCGGTGGCGCGCCCTGGGAGAGCATTCCGCTCGGACTCATCGACCGCATCGAAGTGCTTCGCGGCCCCGCCGGGGCGGTGTACGGATCGGATGCACTGGGCGGCGTGGTGCAGATCTTCACCAAGCGTGGCGAGAACGGGTTTGCGCCGTACATCAGTGCTGGCGCAGGCACGCATGGCACCCGCAAGATCGAAGCCGGCATGAGCGGTGCCAGCGGCACCATCGACTACGCGCTGGGATTGGCCCGCGAGGAAAGCAAGGGCTTCAACGCCCGCCCGATCGCCACGCAGAACCCAGACCGCGATGGCTATCGCACCACGGCTGGGCACGCCCGGGTGGGCTTGCAGGTGAATGCGGCGCACCGGCTGGAGGGCACCCTGCTGGCGAATGACACCCACAGCGGCTACGACAACGGCCTGGGCAAGGACGACCGCAGCCTGCACACCCTGCACGCGCTGGGTCTGAACTGGCTGGCGCAGTGGAGCACTGCGTACAAAACGCGCCTGTCCATCACCGATTCGCGCGACGAATACGAGACACGCCCTTCGCCCTACCTGACCGAAACGCGCCTGCGTGGTTATTTGTTCCAGAACGAATGGCGCGTGGGCGCCCATCTGCTGAGCGCCGCGCTGGAGCGCCGCGAAGACCACCTGAAAAACGCGCCCATCGACCGCAAGCGTTCGCAGGACGGGATTGCGCTGGGCTACGGTTTCAACGCCCATGGGCACACGGTGCAGCTGAACCTGCGGCACGACTCGGACAGCGAGTTTGGCGGCAAGAGCACCGGCAGCGTGGCCTATGGCTACGCCATCACCCCGCAGTGGCGCGCTACGGCCTCGGTGGGCACGGCCTTCCGTGCGCCCACGCTGTACCACCGCTTTAGCGAATACGGCCTGGCCACGCTGCGCCCCGAAAGCAGCCGCAACGCCGAGGTGGCGCTGCGCTATGCGCAAGGCGCCAGCAGCTTCTCGGCCACGCTGTTCCGCAACCGCGTGCAGGACCTGATCTCGTTTGCCGGTGCCGGCACCTGCGCATCCCCCTTCGGCTGCTATGCCAACACGGCCCGCGCCGAATACAAGGGCGTGACCTTTGCAGGCACGCACCGCATCGGCGCTGTGCAGCTGCATGGCTCGCTCGACTTGCAGCGCCCGCGCGATCTGGACACGGGCAAGCAACTGGCCCGCCGCGCGCGCCATCACGCCACGCTGGGGGCCGATACCCGCCTGGATGCGTGGACGGTAGGCGCTGAAGTGCAGGCCTCGGGCCGCCGCTTCGACACCGCCGCCAACACGGCGGTGCTGGGCAGCTACACGCTCGTCAACCTGTACGCCAGCACCCGCCTGGCGCGCGACTACACGCTGCTGGCGCGCGTCGACAACCTCACCGACAAGGACTACCAGCTGGCACGCAACTACGCCACGGCGGGCCGTACCTTCTACGTGGGTGTGAAGTGGGCGCCCCAGTGACCCTGGCGGCGTCAGCCGCCCGTTGCCCGGCGCTGTTGATTGCAGCGCCGGCCTCGGGGCAGGGCAAGACCACCGTGACCGCCGCGCTGGCGCGCCTGCACGCGCGCCAGGGGCGGCGCGTGCAGGTGTTTAAGTGCGGGCCGGATTTTCTCGACCCGAACTGGCTGGAGCTGGCCAGCGGCGCGCCCGTGCACCAGCTGGACCTCTGGATGAACGGCGAGCAAGACTGCACGCAGCGCCTGCACGCGGCCGCGCAGCAGGCCGACCTGGTTCTGGTGGAGGGCGTGATGGGCCTGTTTGATGGCGACCCCAGCGCGGCCGACCTGGCCCAGCGCTTTGGTATACCCGTGCTGGCGGTGGTCGATGCGTCGGCCATGGCGGGCACGTTTGGCGCAATGGCGTTTGGCCTGCGGCACTACCGGCCTGGCCTGCCGTGGGCGGGCGTGCTGGCCAACCGTGTGGGCAGTGCGCGCCACGCCGACATGCTGCGCGACGGGCTGCGCGATGCGGGCGACTGGCTGGGTGCGCTGGCGCGCGTGCAGCCTGCGGGCAGCAACGCCAAAGCAGCAGCCAAGGGCGGCGCTCTGCTGCCCGAGCGCCACCTGGGCCTGGTGGCGGCGCATGAGCTGCCCGACCGCATGGAGCGGCTGGACGCGGCCGCCGATGCGCTGCGCGAGACGCCACTTGGCGCGATGGACATTCACGCGCTGCAGCGCTGGGCGGTGGACTTCCCTGCGCCGCCAGCGGCTGCCGCGGTACCGCCCCTGCTGGCGGGTCGCACGGTGGCCGTAGCGCAAGACGCGGCCTTTTGCTTTGTGTACGCCGCCAACGTGCAGACCCTGCGCGATCTGGGCGCGCGCGTGGTCTTCTTCTCGCCGCTGGCCGATGCCTGGCTGCCGGACTGCGATGCGCTGTGGCTGCCGGGCGGCTACCCGGAGCTGCACACCGCCCAGCTGGCCGCCAACACCGGCATGGCGGCCAGTCTGCAGGCGCACGTCCGGGCCGGCAAACACGTATGGGCCGAGTGCGGCGGAATGATGGCGCTGTGCGATGCCATCACGCTGGCCGACGGCACAGCAGCACCGCTGTGGGGCCTGTTGCCGGGCCGGGTGACCATGCAGCAGCGTCTGGCCGCGCTGGGGCCGCAGCAGCTGGCCCTGGGCGGGCACACGCTGCGCGGGCACACCTTTCACTACTCCACCTGCGACAGCAGCGCGGCGGTGGTGGCCCGCACCCAGCGCCCGCACGATGGCCCCGAGGCCGCAGCGGGCGGCGGCGAAGCGGTGTACCGCCACGGCAGCATCCACGCCAGCTACTTTCACGCCTGGTTTCCGTCCAGCCCCGGGGCTGTGGCGCATCTGCTGGGCGTTGGTGCCCACTGACCGGCCTGCCACCATGCCATCCCGCATCACCACCGAACTCATCCTGGGCGGCCAAAAGAGCGGCAAGTCGCGCCGTGCCGAACTGCTGGCGCGCAACTGGCTGGCCAGCGCACCCGACCATCGCGCTGTGCTCATTGCCACCGCCCAGCCCTGGGACGACGAGATGCGCGAGCGCATCGCCCGCCACCAGCGCGACCGCGCAGTGCGCGTGCCGGGCATCGTCACGCTGGAGGCGCCGCGCGACGTGGCCACCGCGCTGGCCGATGCCAGCAACCCGCACACGCTGGTGGTGGTGGACTGCCTCACGCTGTGGCTGACCCACTGGACCATGCCGCTGGGCATCGAAACCATGGATTCAGAGCAAAAAACGGCCCTCGCGCAGGACTGGAAAGCGCAAGAAGCTATGTTTTTAGTAGCAATTCGGCAGGCCCCCGGGCCCGTTGTTCTGGTGGGCAACGAGATCGGCCTGGGGGTCATCCCGATGGGACGCGAAGTGCGGGCGTTTGTCGATGCCCTTGGCCTGCTCAACCAGCAGGTGGCGGCGGTGTGCCCGCGCGTCACCCTCATGGCAGCCGGGCTGCCCCTCACGTTGAAAGAACCCACGCCATGAAACCGACCCCCGTGCGCCGCATCCTGTGGGTGATTGCCATCGTGGTGGCGCTGGGCCTGCTGATGGCCGCGCTGGCGCGCGCGCAGCCTGCGCCTGCGGTTGCGGCTGAGAGGGCTCCGCAACCCGCCGTGCAGCTGACCGACGACCGGGGCCGCGTCGTCACGCTGCCGCGCCCGCCCCAGCGCATCGTGAGCTTGCTGCCATCGCTGACCGAGACGGTGTGTGCGCTCGACCAGTGCCACCGCCTGGTGGGTGTGGATCGCTATTCCAACTGGCCCGAAACCGTGACACGCCTGCCGCAGGTGGGCGGCGGGCTCGATCCGAACATCGAGGCCATCGTGGCGCTGCGGCCCGACGTGGTGCTGATGGCCACGTCATCGCGGGCATCGGCCCGGCTCGAATCGCTGGGCGTGGCCGTGGTGGCGCTGGAGACCAAGAGCCACGCCGATGTGCAGCGCGTGATGGGCAAGCTCGGCCAGGTGCTGGCCGTGCCCGATGCGCAGCGCGTGTGGCGCAACATCGATGCCGCGGTGGAGGCAGCCGCGCAGTCGGTGCCGCCTGCGGCCCGCGGCGTGCGGGTGTATTTCGAAGTGAACCGCGGCCCGTACGGGGCCGGTGCCTCGTCGTTCATTGGCGAGACGCTGACGCGCCTGGGTGCCCGCAACATCCTGCCCGCGTCGCTGGGGCCGTTTCCCAAACTCAACCCCGAGTTCGTGGTGCGTGCAGACCCCGACCTGATCATGGTGGGGGCGCGCAGCGTGGAGGGCCTGACCGAGCGGCCGGGCTGGAGCAACATGCGCGCGGTGCGCGAGCAGTGGTTGTGCGTGTTCCCGCCTGAAGAGGCCGACGTGCTGGTGCGCCCCGGCCCGCGCATGGCCGAGGGCGCCCGCATCATGGCGCGCTGCCTGGCCAGCAAGGCTGCGGGCAATGCGGGAAGTGCGGGCAACGCGGCCAAGGCGCCTGCGGCGGTGCGCCCATGATCGGAACCGTGGCCCAGCGCGGCCGGTGGCTGGCGGGCCTGCTGCTGCTGGCCAGCGCGCTGCTGGTGCCGCTGGGCACGGGCGTGGGGAGCGTGGGGCTGGAAAACCTGTGGCCGGCGCTCTGGGGCGACGGCACCGACCCGGCCGCGCGCGCCATGGCCTGGCAGATCGTGTGGGACATCCGCCTGCCGCGCACCCTGGGCGCGTGGTGCGCGGGTGCGTTGCTGGGGCTGGCGGGTGCGGTGGCGCAGGGCCTGTTTCGCAACCCGCTGGCCGACCCGTATTTGCTGGGCAGCGCCTCGGGCGCATCGCTGGGCGTGGCCACGGCACTGGCGCTGATGGGCGGCGGTGCGGGCATGGTGGGCAGTGCAGGGGGCTCTGCGGCGGCCATGGTGTTTTCAGGCCACTGGCTGGTGCGTTTGGGGTTGACCGGGGCCGCGTTTGCAGGCGCGGTGCTGGCCGTGCTGCTCACGCTGGCGCTGGCGCGCGGTGTGCAGCACACGCTGCGGCTGCTGCTGGCGGGCGTGATCGTGGGCGTGGTGCTGGGCGCGTTCACCTCGCTCATCCTGCTGCTGTCGCCCGATTCGCTGCAGGCCATGCAGGCCTTTTTGCTGGGCTCCACCGGGTTCGTGGGCTGGACATCGTGTGTGCTGATGGCCGGGGTGTGGCTGCTGTGCGTGGTGGCAGCCTGGGCGCTGTCGCGCGTGCTCGACGGCCTGGCGCTGGGTGAAGCTACCGCGCACAGCCTGGGCTTGCCGCTGGCGCCGCTGCGTGCCGCGCTGGTGGCGGTGCTCGCCCTGGCCACCGGCACGGCCGTGGCGCAGACGGGCCTGATTGCATTCGTAGGCCTGGCCGCACCGCACCTGGTGCGTGCCGTGGTCAAGGTGCCGCATGGCCGGCTGATGGGCCTGGCCAGCCTGATGGGCGCGGTGCTGCTGGCGGGCGCCGACCTGCTGGCGCGCGGGCTCATCGCTCCGCAGGAGTTGCCCGTGGGCGTGCTCACGGCGGTGCTGGGTGGCGGCTACCTGCTGTGGCTGATGCACCGGCGCACGGGGCCCGGGGGAGTGCTGTAAATGCTCAATGCTCCTGAAAAGATAGCTATCCATGCAGATGGGGTAAGCGCCAGCATCGGAAAACAGCCCATATTGCACGGCATCACGCTCGACGTGGCGGCCGGTCGCTGGACCAGCATCGTCGGCCCCAACGGCGCGGGCAAGTCCACGCTGCTGCGGGCGCTGGCGGGCCTGCTGCCCTGCACGGGCAGCGTGCAGCTGCTGGGCCACCCGCTGGCGGGCTGGCACCGCAGCGACCGGGCGCGCGCCCTGTCGTGGCTGGGGCAAAACGAAGTCGCCGCCGACGACTTGCTGGTGTACGACGTGGCCATGCTCGGGCGCCTGCCGCACCAGCACTGGCTGTCGCCCCCCAGCGATGCCGACCACGCCGCCGTGGAGCAGGCCCTGCGCGCCACCCGCGCCTGGGACTGGCGCCAGCGAGCCCTCGGGCAACTGTCGGGCGGCGAACGCCAGCGCGTGCTGCTGGCCCGCGCGCTGGCCGTGCAGGCGCAGGTGCTGCTGATGGACGAGCCCCTGGCCAACCTCGACCCGCCGCACCAGGCGGACTGGCTGCTGCTGGTGCGCGAGTTGGTCGCGCAAGGCAAGACCGTGGTCAGCGTGCTGCACGAGGTGTCGTTTGCGCTGCAGGCCGATGACGTGGCCATCATCGCGGCGGGCCGCCTGCGCCACCACGGCGCCGCGCAAGACGCCGCCACCCACCGTGCGCTGGAGCATGTGTTTGACGACCGCATTGCCATCCACGCGGTGGAAGGCCACTGGCTGGCCATGCCCCGGCTGCTGCCCCGCCGCGATTTGCCGGCCCCCTGAAACGTCTCTCGAAGGAATCCCATGCAACTCGAATCCGCACCCACCGAAAAGCGCTACGAAAAGCCCGAGGGCGAGCGCCGCGGCCTCATCATCGTGAACACCGGTGACGGCAAGGGCAAGAGCACGGCGGCGTTTGGCCTGGCGCTGCGCGCCCACGGGCGCGGCAAGGCCGTGAAGATCTTCCAGTTCATGAAAGTGCCGACGGCCCGCTTTGGCGAGCACCGCACGTTTGAAAAACTGGGCATCCCCATCGAAGGCCTGGGCGACGGCTTCAGCTGGAAGAGCCAGGACCTGGAGCACTCGGCCCAGCTGGCGCGCGACGGCTGGGAGAAGGCGCGCGCCGCCATCCTGTCGGGCGAGCATTTTCTGGTGGTGCTTGACGAGATCACCTACCCGCTGATCTACGGCTGGCTGCCGCTCGACGGCGTGCTGCAGACGCTGCGCGAGCGGCCCAAGGATGTGCATGTGTGCCTGACGGGCCGCCGCTGCCCGCCCGAAATCATCGAGCTGGCCGACACCGTGACCGAGATGCAGATGGTCAAGCACGCATTCAAGGCGGGCGTTCCGGCGCAGCGGGGCATTGAAGACTGATGGAGTTTGCAGCTGCCATGGCACCGTGGCCCATGCCCTTGCCCTTGTGGCTGGCGGACCAGCCCTGGTGGGCGCTGGCAGCGCTGCTGTGCGTGCCCGCGCTTGCGCTGTGCGTGGACCACCGCTGGGGCGAGCCGCCGCTGCGCTGGCACCCGGTGGTGTGGATGGGGCGCGCCTTGCAGTGGTGGGGCGACCGGCTGGCCCCCGTGGCTTGCCACCCGCAGGAGCCCGCAGCGCAACGGGATTGGGGGCTTTTTTGGCGCTCAGCGCTTGTCTGGATTGCCTTGGCAGCTATTGTTTGCATAGCGTTTGGTCTGGCGCAGGCGGTGCTGTCCGTGGTGCCCGGTGCGCTGGCAGCGGTGCTGCTGGCGCTGGCGCTCAAGCCGCTGCTGGCCTGGCGCATGCTGCGCGACGAGGTGCTGGCGGTGGAGGCGGCCCTGGGCCAGTCGCTGGAGGCCGGGCGCACGCAGCTCGCCCGGTTGGTCAGTCGCGACGTATCGGCGCTGAGCGCCGGCGAGGTGCGCGAGTCGGCCATCGAATCGCTGGCCGAGAACCTCAACGACTCGGTGGTGGCGCCGCTGTTCTGGTTTGCGCTGGCGGGCCTGCCCGGCGCGGCGCTCTACCGCTTTGCCAATACGGCCGACGCCATGTGGGGCTACCCCGGCGTGCGCGGCGGGCGCTACTGGCAATGGGCTGGCAAATGGGCTGCAAGGGCCGATGACGTGCTCTCGTGGGTGCCTGCCCGCATCACGGCCGCACTGCTGGCGCTGGCGGCCTGCGGCCTGCCGCTGCGCCCGCTGCTGCACGAGGCCCGCAAGACGCCATCGCCCAACAGCGGCTGGCCCATGGCGGCCATGGCGCTGGCGCTGGGTGTGCGCCTGGCCAAACCCGGCGTGTACGTGCTGCACGGCCATGGCCGGGTGCCCGGGCCTGCCGACCTGCAGCGCGCGGTGCGCGTGGCGCGGGTTGCGTTGGCGGCCCTGCTGCCCCTGCTGGCCGCGCTGCAGGGGTTGGCGTTGACGGTGGCGTTGCTGCTGGCGGGCAGGGCGCTGGGATGACACGGCCCACCCTGCTGCACGCCGCAGCACCGCTGCCCGCGCTGGCCGCAGAGCACGGCGGTGCGGATGCCGCCGGTGTGCCGCACCATGATTTCTCCACCAACCGCAACGCCGCGGGCCCCTGCGATGAAGCACTGCGGGCGGTGCGCGCGGCCGACCCCTGCTACTACCCGGATCCGGCTTACACCGCGCTGCGCGAGGCGCTGGGCGCCTTCCACGGCGTGCCGCCTGCCCGCGTGGTGCTGGCGGCCAGCGCCAGTGAATTCATCCACCGCATCACCGCCCTGGCAGCGCAGCAGGGCGCGCGTGCGGTGCAGGTGCCGCTGCACGGCTTTGGCGAATACGCCCGCGCTGCCCTGGCGCGGGGGATGGAAGTGCAGCCGCCACGCAGCGGCCCGGCGCGGGCACCGCTGCAGTGGGCCTGTGAGCCCTCAAGCCCGCTGGGTTTGCCCGACCCGGCCCTGCCGCTGTGGGCTGCCGTGCCATCCTCCCAAGCGCGCGACAGCTTGCCGGCCGAGCAGCCGCACCTGCGCGTGGTGGACTGCGCCTACGCCCCGCTGCGGCTGGAGGGACCTGGCGCGTGGACCGGCGTGCCCCGCGCTGATCTTCCCGCCGATGCCTGGCAACTCTGGAGCCCCAACAAAGCGTTGGGCATGACGGGCGTGCGGGCGGCGTATGCCATCGCACCGTCCGCCGCGGCCCCCTGGGTGGAGCGGCTGAATGCGCTGGCGCCTGCGTGGCCGGTGGGCGCGCACGGCGTAGCCTTGCTGCAGGCCTGGCTGGACCCGGTGGTGCAGCGCTGGCTGGTGTACAGCCTTGAGACCTTGCGCAGCTGGAAGTCACGCCAGCAGGCGCTGTGCATCGACCTGGGCTGGGCCATCCACTCGGGCAGCCTGGCCAACTATTTCTGTGCACAGCCGGATACCGCAGGCGACCTCGCTGCGCTGCAGGCCCGGCTGGTGGTGCTACGCCAGGCGGGCATCAAGCTGCGCGACTGCACATCGTTCGGCCTGCCCGGCTCGGTACGCCTGGGGGTGCTGGCCCCGCAGGCGCAAGATGCGCTCCGTACCGCATGGCTGGCCCTGCGCGGTGGGCGCGCCATCCCGGCGGCACCGGCAAACCCTTGAGGAGCAACGCATTGCGAACCATCACCGTCAACCGCTACGTCACGCCGCTGCGTGAAGGCGGCTCCATGCCCGCCGTGGTCGAAGGCGACGACCTGGGCGTGTATGTGCTCAAGTTTCGCGGCGCAGGGCAGGGTGTGCGCGCCCTCATGGCCGAGATCATTGCCGGCGGCATCGCCCGCGCGCTGGGCCTGCCGGTGCCCGAGATTGTGCTGGCACAGCTCGACCCCGCCCTGGCCCAGACCGAGCCCGACCCCGAGATCCAGGACCTGGTGCGCGCCAGCGCCGGCCTGAACGTGGCCATGGACTACCTTTCGGGCGCGCTCAACTTCGACCCGGCGGTGGATGTGGTGACCAGCGACTTCGCCTCGCGCCTGGTGTGGTTCGACACGCTGGTGGGCAACGTTGACCGCTCGGCGCGCAACACCAACCTGCTGGTGTGGCACCGCCAGCCCTGGCTCATCGACCACGGTGCGGCGCTCACGTTTCACCACGCCTGGAACGGCACAGTGGCGCAGCCCGCCAAGCCGTTTGCGCCCATCTTCGAACATGTGCTGCTGGCGCAGGCCACGGAGCTGGCCGATGTGGATCGCGAGCTGGCAGGGCGCCTTGCACCCGGCGTGCTTCACGCGGTGCTGGCCAACGTGCCCGACGAGTTTTTGCAGCAGGCCGCGGCAGACCATGCCGACGGCCCCCTGACCACACCGGCTGCTCACCGGCAGGCCTATGTGGACAATTTCACCGCTCGCATCGCCGGCCGTGACGTCTGGCTGGCTGCACTGCAGGAGGCTGTGCATGGACGCGCATGATGTGTACGACTACGCCATCGTGCGCGTGGTGCCCCGCGTGGAGCGCGAGGAGTTCATCAACGCCGGTGTGATTCTTTCGTGCCAGCGCAGCGGTTTCCTTCAGGCCGCGGTCGCGCTGGATGAGGCCCGTCTGCTCGCGCTGGACCCGGCCGCCGACGTCGACACCGTGCGCCGGCATCTCGCGGCCATCGTGTCCATCTGCGCGGGCGATGCAGCCTGCGGACCCATTGCGCAGCTGCCGTACCGCGCACGCTTTCACTGGCTCACGGCCCGGCGCAGTGCGGTCATCCAGACATCGCCCGTGCACACCGGCCGCTGCACCGACCCCGCCGCCGCGCTCGTGCATGTCATGCAGCGCATGGTGCTGCCGCTGCCGTCGCTACTGCGTTGATTGCGGCAGTCATTTGCACCGGCGCATTCCATGAATATCCCCAAGATGCTGCAACCGCGCCATGGCGCGACCTGCCCAGGAAGCTGCCCTGGCCAATCCCTGTGCCTGGGGGCGGGAAGCCTCAGCACCTGCGCGCGTCCCGGGGCTTGCCGAGCAGACCTTGCCCTGCACTTGCTGGCAGTCTTCCTGCTATACAGGCGGCCGTGCCCGCTGCGCAGCCCTGTCCAGACAGGCGACCGCGCGGGTCGCTGATAATTTTGTCGATTGGAGCCATTGGTTGAACATTGGCCAGATGCCAGCGGGCTGTCCCTGCGCCGTCCTCGTCCCCTGAAATTGCATGTCAAAAACGTTTCCTAAGCGCCCCGCCACCCGCTTCCGCGCACAGCGTCTTGTCCTATTGCTTGTGCTCGCTACCCTGGCGCTGCCCTCGGCGTACGCTCAGGTCATCGTGGTGGCTCCAATGGCTGCCGCCGTAGCCATTCCCGTCGACCGTCCGCTGGGCCTGCTCCTGGCTGCACTGGGTATTTGCGCACTGACGGCCTGGTGCATTCGCAAGGGCTTCATTGCGCCGTCGGTGCTGCGTAGCTGGTTCGCCGCAGCGCTTTTGGCGGGCGGTGGATCGCTTGTGTTTTGGGGTGACGAGGTTTTGGCTCAGTTGCAGGAACTGCAACGCAGCTTTACCCAGGCGGGCGGTGAAACGGTGGCTATTCCTGTCCAGACCACGTCCCTTGGTGCTGGCGGCGAGCCGCTGGGTTTTTTGCCTGTGGTGTTTTCCAATCAGTCTTCCGGCACACTGCGGGCAAGCAGCATCACGACGCCTGCATGGAACACCTGTTTTCCGCTTGGTATTCCATCGCCACTTCCGGTGACGCCAGCCCGCCCGGGCACTCCTTGCTCGGTGGGGACGTCACTTAATCCCGGCGCCGCTTGCTGGGTCGATGTGGCGCAGCTGTGTGCCAGCGCCGCAATCGCCACCCAGGGCAGTCAACCCAGCCAGTTGGGAGCCGACGTAGCCAACGTGGTCGAAGGCATCCTGGCGAACGGTAATGTCCTGACCAATGACACGGACGCCGATGGTGCCTTGCTGGTGGCAAGCTACCGCGTCAACGGCAGCCTCATGCCAACCGCAGCGGGCTTGACCACCTCCGTGGCGGGATGGGGAAGTTTCGCCATTCAGGCTGACGGCTCGTACACGTTTACCGCTGCCACTCCGTTCACCGGCATCAATCCGGTCGTCATCACCTACACGACCCAGACTGGCGCCAGCAGTACGCTGACGGCCACCGTGCAGGCTGCCAACCGCCCGCCAGTGGCCGTGGCTGATGTTGCCACGGTCAATGCCGGGGGCTCTGTCATGGTGGCGGTGCGCAGTAACGACACCGACCCCGATAGCGATCCCCTGACGGTCACGGCGGTGACCCAGGGAGCCAACGGTGCGGTAGTGATCGACGGCGCCACGGGCAACCCTGTCTACACCCCTAGCGTGGGCTACAGCGGAAGCGACAGCTTCACGTACACCGTCACCGATGGCAAGGGCGGGATTGCCAGCGCCACGGTATCCGTCACCGTGACGCCTGCCGCCAACCAAGCCCCCGTGACAGTAGCGGATCAAATTTCTGTCGCCGAAGGGGGTGTCGCAACGACATTGGTGGGCGGGGCCGCCAGCGTCTTGGCGAACGACACAGATGCCGATGCAAACCCGCTGGTGGCGGTGCTGATCAGCGGTCCTGCGCACGGATCGCTCACGTTGAACGCCAACGGAACCTTCAGCTACACGCACAACGGGAGCGAAACAACCAGTGACAGCTTCTCTTACCGCGCGAACGACGGGACGGTGTCTGGCAACACTGCCACGGTAGGCATCACCATCAGCCCGGTCAACGACGCGCCGGTAGCAGTCGCGGACAGCAGGACCACGGCAGTCAATGCGACGCTAAGCATTCCCATAGCGTCATTGCTCGCCAACGACACCGACGCGGAAGGCAACTCCCTGGCCATGCTGTCGGTGCAGTCAGCCGTCAATGGAACGGTGTCCATCGTGGGCAGTGATGTGGTTTTCACACCGACGGCAGGCTTCGAGGGTGCGGCAAGTTTTACGTACACCATCACGGATGGCTCCTCAGCCAGTAATCCCGGTACGGTGACCGTGAACGTGGGCTCTGCGACGGCGCCATCGTTGGTGGTGCAAAAGGCGCTGTTGGCGATTGCGCAGGGCACAGGTGGAACAAGTGTGGGTTTTCCCATCACCACCCGACTCGTGGATACGGATGGGTCGGAGTCCCTGACGATCCGCGTCAGCGGGGTTCCTACCGGGCTCAGTTTTAACGCGGGGATCAACCTCGGGGGCGGTGTCTGGCAGTTTGCCGAGGCAGACCTGCCCAATCTGACGCTGAACCTGCCAGGCAGCTACACCACCCTTTCCACCACCCTCACGGTGCAGGTGACATCGACCGAGACCAGCACAGGGGCCACCGCCTCGGTCAGCAGCACCTCGTCACTCAGGGTCAGCTACACCACGGTCTCCCTCACGACCACTGAGAATGGCAATGTCACAGCCACCTCCGCCAATGACTTCATCGTGGGTGGCAGTGGCAACAACATCATCAACACGGGCTCTGGCAATAACCTGGTCTACGGCGGAGCGGGCGATGACACCTTAGTCGGTGGCGGCGGTACCGATATTCTGTATGGTGGTGATGGCGACGACAGCCTCGACGCCGGCGCGGGCAGCGACATGCTGATCGGAGGCCCCGGCAACGACGCCCTGACGGGCGGCGCAGCTGGCGATACTGTTGTCGATGTTTTTGTCTGGAGCCTGGGTGATCAAGGCGCGCCCGGCACACCGGCAATCGATACGATTCAAAATTTTTCGACTGCGGCTGCAGGCTCCGTATTCTCCGGTGGCGACATACTGCACCTGCGGGACCTGTTGCAAGGCGAGGCTGTGGGGCCCAGCAATGGTGCGGGAAACCTGGCCGACTACCTGCACTTTGAGATTTCGGGTGGCGACACCATTGTTCACGTCAGCCACACCGGCGGATTCAGCAGTGATTCCCACGTGGTGAGCGGCGCTTACACCGCTGGTTCGGAGACCCAGCAAATTGTGCTGACGGGCGTGGACCTGCAAGCCCTGTACAGCGGCGCAACGACAGACCAGCAGATCATCACTCAGCTACTCAACAACAACAAACTGATCGTGGACTGAGCATATTGGCAATGGGCCATTGCGCCTGGCTGATTGCCTGGCACCAATGCCATTGCCACGCTCGCTACCCTGTGGGCAAACGGGGCGCGCACCCGCTTGGCCATCTTCCTATCCATGACTGATATCTCCAGTTCAAAGGCTCTCCCCGGCTTGGCCCGCTGCGTGATGGTGCTGGGTACCACCAGTGGCGCCGGAAAAAGCTGGCTCACCACCGCACTGTGCCGCTACTACAGCAACCTGGGCCTCAAGGTCGCGCCGTTCAAGGCGCAGAACATGAGCAACAACGCGCGGGTGGTGGCCAGCGCAACCGGCCAGGGTGAAATTGGCTCGGCCCAGTACTTCCAGGCCCTGGCCGCGCGTGCCGAGCCCGAGGTCCGCATGAACCCGCTGCTGCTCAAGCCCGAGGCCGACACCCACAGCCAGGTCGTGCTGATGGGGCAGGTGAGCGCCGAGCTCACGGCCATGCCCTGGCGCGGCCGCAGCGAAAAGGTGTGGCCGCAGATCGCTGCCGCACTGGATGCGCTGCGCGCCGAGAACGACGTGGTCGTCATCGAAGGCGCTGGCTCGCCCGCAGAGATCAACCTGCACGCCAGCGACATCGTGAACATGCGCGTGGCCCGCCATGCCGATGCGCGCTGCCTGCTGGTCACCGACATCGACCGCGGCGGCGCCTTTGCCCACCTGTACGGCACCTGGGCGCTGCTGCCTGAGGACGAGCGCGCGCTGATCCAGGGCTTTGTGCTCAACAAGTTTCGCGGCGACGCCAGCCTGCTCGCCCCCGCGCCGCAGATGCTGCAGGAGCTGACGGGCGTGCCTACCGTGGCCACCATTCCCATGCAGTGGCGCCACGGACTACCGGAGGAGGACGGTGTATTTGACGACCGCAGCACCGCTGTCGGCGCGGTACACACGACGGTGGCCGTGATTGCCTACCCGCGCATCAGCAACCTCGACGAATTCCAGCCCCTGAAAAACGTGCCTGGCGTACGCCTGCTGTGGGCGCGCAGCCCGGCCGACCTGGTGGGGCTGAAGGCGCGCGACTGGGTGGTGCTACCGGGCTCCAAATCCACCGCGGCCGACCTGGCCTGGCTGCGCGCGCAGGGGCTGGACCAGGCCGTTGCCGCGCACGCAGCGCAGGGCGGCACGGTGCTGGGCGTGTGCGGCGGCCTGCAGATGCTGGGCGAGGCGCTGATCGACACCGCAGGCATCGACGGCAACGCGCCAGGGCTCGGTCTGCTGCCTCTGGTCACCACGTTCGAAGTGGCCAAGACCGTGCAGCGCACCGAGGCGCAGTTTGGCGCGGTGCAGGGCGCGTGGGCTGCGCTGGCCGGTGTGCCCGTCAGCGGCTACGAAATCCACCACGGCCAGACGGCCCAGCACCCTGCCATGGCCGCCAAGGGCGACGTGGCGCACGAGGTGATCCCGGGCATTGCCTGGCAAAACCGGGCGGGCAATGTGCTGGGCCTGTACCTGCACGGCCTGCTGGAAGACCCTGCTGTGGTGAAAGCCCTGTTTGGTGCCGATGCGCCCACGCTGGAGGCGGTGTTCGACGGGCTGGCGCACGGGGTCGCCGCCCACTTCGAGCCGGGTGTGCTGGACGCGCTTATTGCGCAAGGCGACGCTCATTAGGGGCTGCTCGCACCGTGTTTGCCGGTGCGAACGCCCGGATTCCCCAACGAGTGGCGCGGCGGTAATGGCCTTTTCTTTGGATGTCAATCCGGAGAACCATCCGCGTCGCTGCAAGGCCGCGTTGGAGCCGCACCCCGGCTTCGTTTTGCGCCTGATGCCTGGCGCTCTCTGATGGCAGCGCATCTGGCAAGCATGCTGTGATCCAGCCGCAGGCTACCGCGGTGGCGCCCGCCCGGGGGTGCGTCGCTTCCATCTGAAGCTGTAATGGTCTCCAGCGCTTATCCATAAAGCGCAAATAGCTATAAAAAAAGGAGCAAAAGCGTTCCCCCGGCTTCTCTGGGTGCTCTTGCGGCAGGCATCGATTCCGTGCCGGTCTGCACTGCGTCGGCATCCATGGTCATGGTCACTCGGGTTTCTGATTCGGGCGACATCGCCGCTGCCGCCGGTAGCGGGCGCAGGGCCGCACGGACATCCGCCAACCGTGCAAAAAGCCCCTGCGCAAAACCGAGATTCGGGAAATCCGGAGCGGGCTTGGCTACGATCCGCCGGTTGCGAACGACCGTTCGTTTTTTCAACCCTTCCACGAAGCACTCCATGACTGAATTGCCCGCAAGGCCCTGGCACCCGTCGTACCAGCAGGTGGGCATTGCCCCGAAACTGCAGGCGCTGCCGTACCGCAACCTGGCCGAGCTGGCCCACGAGTGCTGCCGGAAGTGGGAGGCTGAAAGCAAGGTGAAGGCGGCCTTCAGCTGCGTGGTGCCCAACGGCATGAATGGCCGCCTGAGCTTTGCCGAGGTAGACGAGTTGTCCGACGCGTTTGCCGGCTATCTGCGTGCGGTGGTGGGCCTGAAGGCGGGCGACCGCGTGGCCGTGCAGCTGCCCAACAGCCTGGGTTACCCGGTGGCGGCGCTGGGCGTGTTCAAGGCCGGTTGTGTGCTGGTGAACACCAATCCGCTCTACACCGAAACCGAAATGGTCCACCAGTTCAACAACGCCGGTGCCCAGGTGCTGGTGATGGTGGACATGTTCGCCGACAAGCTGCCCGCCGTGCTGGCCAAGACGGGCATTCAGAAGGTAGTGCTGGCGGCGGTGTCGGAGTTTTTCCCGGCCATTCCCGGGGGCATCGTGCGTGGCGTGCAGCGCTATTGGAACCGCGTGCTGCCGCCGGTGACGGCGCCCCACATTCGCCTGAAAGACGCGCTGGCCCAGGGCCGCGCCACGCTGGCCAAGGCACCGGCCCGCACCTACTGGGAGGGCGTGGGCCGCCACGACCTGGCGCTGCTGCAGTACACCGGTGGCACCACCGGCGTGAGCAAAGGCGCGATGCTGACGCACGACAACCTGATCAACAACATCCAGCAGACCCGCGCCATGGGCGTGAGCCACATGGCACCAGGGCAGGAATGCGTGCTCACGGCCCTGCCGCTGTATCACATCTTCGCGTTCACAGCCAATCTGCTGGGCTTCCTGTCCATCGGCGGACACAACGTGCTGATTCCCAGCCCGCGGCCGGTGCAGAACCTGCAGCGCGCGATGGAAAATTACCCGGTGACCTGGATGACGGGGGTCAACACCCTGTTCAACGGTCTGCTGAACGAGGAGTGGTTTGTGGCCTACCCGCCCAAGACGCTCAAGGCATCTATCTCGGGCGGCACCGCGCTGCACACCATGGTGGCCCAGCGCTGGCGCGAGTTGACCAAGACGCCAATCGCCGAGGGCTACGGCCTCACCGAAACCTCGCCGGTGGTCAGCTTCAACCCGCTCACCGGCACGCCGCGTGACGGCAGCATCGGAATTCCCGCCCCGGGCACGGATGTGCGCCTGGTGGACGACCAAGGCCAGGACGTGGCCGCCGGCGCACCGGGCGAAATCTGGGTGCGCGGCCCGCAGGTGATGAAGGGCTACTGGAACGCCGAAGACGAAACCGCCAGGGTGATGCACAACGGATGGTTTGCCACCGGCGACGTGGCCGTGATGGACGAAGGCGGATTCATGCGCATCGTGGACCGCAAGAAGGACATGATCCTGGTGTCGGGCTTCAACGTGTACCCCAACGAGGTAGAGGACGTGATCGCCGGCATGGACCACGTGCTGGAGGTGGCCGTGATTGGCGTCCCCGACGGCAAGACCGGCGAAGCGGTGCGTGCCTACGTGGTGCAGAACCCCGACCATGCCAGGGAAGTGATGCCGGCCGACGTGATCGCCCACTGCAAGCAGCACCTGGCGGCCTACAAGGTGCCCAAGCTGGTGGTGGTGCGCGATGAGCTGCCCAAGAGCCCGGTGGGGAAAGTGCTGCGCAAGGACCTGCGCAAGGCCGTTGCCGAAGAAATGAGCCGCGGCTGAGCCCCATTCGTCGAACCAACAGAGAAGCTTCAAATGATTTCAGAAACCGAAACCAGGCTGCTGGGCATCATGATGATCGTCATCATGCTTGGCATGGGCGCGTCATTGACCGTGAAGGATTTTCTGATTGCCCTGCGAAAGCCCGTGGGCATCGGCATTGGCGTGGTCACCACCTACCTGCTGACGCCCATGGTGGGTTTCGCCATCGCCCATCTGGTGCTGTTGCCCAACGCAAGCGCTGAAGACAGCAAGTGGTACGCCTATGCCGTGAGCCTGATTCTCATGGCGTGCTTGCCCGGTGGGACCACCAGCAACATCTTCAACTACTTCAGCAAGGGCGTTCTGTCGCTGTCGCTGCTGATGACCATCGTGTCCACGTTGCTCGCGGTGATCATGGTCCCGTTGACGCTGGGCCTGTTCAGCATCGGCATCGAGGGCGACTGGAAGATTCCGCCTGAAAACGTGGCGCAAGTGCTGTTTGTGCTGCTGGTGCCCACCGCCATCGGGATGGTGCTGCGAAAGGTCAACCCCAATCTGGGCGCCACACTGGAGCTGGTGGGTGGCGTGCTGGGGGTGGTCGTCATTGTGTTCCTCGTTGTGTCCTGGGTGCCGCGCAACTGGCCGCTGCTGCTCACCACGCCCTGGCCCGTGTACTTTGGCGCCATCGGGTTGGGCGTGTTCGGTTTTGCAGTGGGCTACCTGTTCGCCCGGCTCGTGCGGCAAGACCCGAGGCGCTCTCGCACCATCGCGCTTGAAACGGGCATTCAAAACGGCCCGCTGGGCGTGTTGATCGTGACCCTGACCTTCAGCGGCGAGCAGCAGCAACAGGTGTTGCTGATCCCGGTGCTGTATTCTCTGTTCATCGTCATCACGGCCAGCATCGCCACGGTGTTCTTTCGCCGCAGGAGCGAGGCCGAGGCCCTGGCCCGCGACCGCGCCAAAGACGGCTCGGTGCTGGCACGCTGAGACACTGCACCTGAGTGGGCAGAGCGCTTGGGGCTGCTACGATCCGAAGCCTCAGGTGCCCAATGCCGCTTCGCGGCAACGGGAGAATCGGGAAGGCGGTGCAAATCCGCCGCGTGCCCAACGCTGTAAGGACGATGCCTCGCACAAATGCCACTGGCTGCCTGGTGCAGTGATTCACGCTGTCTGACACATCAAAAGGCGTCTTTTCGGCCCTGGCTGCGTTGCAAATCCTCGCGATACCGTCTGGTATCGCTGTGGTTTGCGCCTTGCCAGAACCAAAAATCCGTCCTTTTTATGCGTGCCATCCAGCGTAAAACACTGCACTGCCGGGAAGGTGTGCGCAGGCAGACGACTCCAAGCCAGAAGACCGGCCTGAGCCATTTTTGGCGCTGCAAGGCCGGGCAGCGCTGCCACTATTCACGCTCAGGGGACTGCCATGAATACCAGCGCGGCGGCGCAAGCCACGCCCAACGTTGACGCCTGTACACCACAGGCCTGCGACGCCCACACCACACCTTTTTTCCACGCCTTCTTGCCGCACCCGCTTTTTGCGCCGCGATGGGCGCAGGCATGTTGGGCCCACACCCTCGGCTGGTGAGGTGCCACGCCGCACCCTCGCCGCAGCGCGATTTCCGGCGGGCCTGATATCCGCCGGGAGCTTCTGACGAGGCAGCGCGGCCCTGCCGCCGCCCTGCACAGGTTCTTGGCCATCGCCTGACCTGCCTCCCGGCACCGGCCTCGCCCGGTGCGCACCGCCATCTGCGCGGCCCCGTGATGCGGGCCGCGCACTACACCTATTGAAAGCTGAAAACACCATGACCACCAGCCTCCCACTGATTGCCGACATCGCCGATCCCGCACTCACCCAGGCGCTGCAACACACGCTGGACCACAAGACCAAGCCACTGGGCTCGCTCGGGCGCCTGGAAGCCCTGGCGCTCAGGCTGGGGCAGATTCTGGGCACTGAAACCCCGGCGCTGCAGCAGCCGCAGATGGTTGTTTTCGCCGCCGACCACGGCCTGGCCGCGCGCGGTGTGTCGGCCTTTCCGAGCGACGTGACCTGGCAGATGGTCGAAAACTTTCTGGCCGGTGGTGCTGCGGTGAGCGTGCTCGCGCGCCAGCACGGCCTGGCCCTCACGGTGGTGGACTGCGGCGTGGCCAAGGCGTTTGCGCCGCGCGTTGCAGCGCCGGGTGCGCCCCAACTGCTGGTGCGCAAGGTCGCGCCGGGTACGGCCGATGCATCGATGGGCCCGGCCATGACCGCAGCCCAGTGCAGCGAGGCGATCACGAATGGCATGGACGTGGTGCGCGGCCTGCCTGGCAACGCGCTGCTGCTGGGCGAGATGGGTATCGGCAACACTTCGGTTGCCTCACTGCTGCTGGCGCGCCTGGCAGGGCTGCCGCTGGCGGACTGCGTGGGTGCGGGCACCGGGCTGGATGCTGCCGGCATCGAACGCAAGCGTGCCGTGCTGCAGCAGGCGCTGGACGCCAACGCCCGTGCCACCAGCCCGCTGGATGCGCTGGCCGCCCTGGGTGGCTACGAGGTGGCCACGCTGGTGGGCGCAGTGCTGCAAGCGGCGGCCGAGCGGCGCGTGATCGTGGTGGATGGCTTCATCACCAGCGCCGCAGTGCTGGTGGCCAGCCGCCTTGCCCCTGCCGTGCTGCAGCGCTGTGTGTTTGCCCACCGCTCAGGCGAGCGCGGCCACAGCCTGATGCTGGCGCAAATGCAGGCCGAGCCGCTGCTGGACCTGGGCCTGCGCCTGGGCGAGGGCTCGGGCGCCGCGCTGGCCTGGCCGCTGCTGCAGTCGGCGTGCGCCGTGCTGCGCGAGATGGCGAGCTTTGAGTCGGCCGGGGTGGCTGGGCAGTCGGTGTAACGCACGGGGCGCCGGAGGGTGGCCACCGCCATCGAAGTGGGGTGGCCCGTGGCCACTCAGTGCGTTACTGCACGCATTGCGATCTTGCGTGGGCGTAAGCCTGATCGAACGAGGACCCCGAGCGAACGGAATGCAGCACGGTCAGGATTCCTGTCGGTCCGGTGCACGCCAGGAAATCCCTGATCTCTTGCCCCGCGGCCGTGTAGACCACATGGCGGTTGCCCGGAACGTCGCCTTCGGTTTCACCGTATTTTCTGAGCGCCATTCCCCAGTCGCTGAACGATTCAAGCTCGGCAAGCTGCGGAACCGGGATGCCAAGACGCTGAATCTCGCGCCAGTTGTCTTCCGAATGGCGCGGCTCGTTGGCCAGCACGACCGCAACGCCTTCATCAAACCATCGCGGAATCTTGCGGGCATGCCACCAGCCTCCAGCACGCCGGTAAAGCTCTGCATGCGACCACTCGTGGGCAATCAGCGGCGCAGCCAGTCCTTTGGCAGACAAGCGAATGGCAATGTCACCATAGGCGGCCGCCCGCTGACCATAGGAGCCAAAACGTGTGTCGCAAGCACGGGTGATGCAGGCAACGATGTACGGTCTGGACGTGACGTCTCCGTAGAACGCGCCGACCGTTGCCCGACCCAGCGCAATCTGCCGCTGTAGTTCCTGCCGTTGCTCGGCCGCCATCGACGGTTCCACGTAAAGCTGGTGGGTGATTTCGTCGAGGCCCGACGCCTTGGGAAACCACATGCGAGCACTGTGCAGGGTGCCGCAACCTGTCAGTGCCAGAGAGCACATCAGCACCGCGATGGCATGGCGCAATCGCGTCGCAGCGAGCCGATTGAAGCGTTGAGGCACGTTGTACTCCGTCCACGGGTCATCAGGTCACGGCCCGCGGGCGGGGCCATGGCGTCGTGCCTGCATGGGTGTTCGGCGCCGCGGCCACACCGCCTGCAAGCCGGCGGCCGCGGAGTTTCTCATACGGAAAACCCTGATCGGGGCCGGTGAAAAGGGCTCAGCAGTCGCGCTGTGTGGAGCGACCTGGGCGAAAGACGGCCCCAGCACCACGGGCCCTGCAGGAAACGGCACGGCATGGCCGTCGGAAAAACCTGCAGTTCCCGCCGCTCAGACTTCAATGGTGCGGTGGCGGCCCTGGTCCTTGGCCTGGTAGAGCGCCGCGTCGGCGCGCGAAAGCATCGCGTCCAGCGTGTCATCGGGCCCGCTCCAGTGCGTCAGGCCGATGCTCACGCTGCAGTCCAGCGCATGCCCGCTGGCCAGCAGGGCGTGGATGCGCAGGGCCACTGCGTGCGCGGCTTCGGACCCGGTGCCGGGCAGCAGCACCAGAAACTCCTCTCCGCCGTAGCGCCCGAGCCGGTCAGACTGGCGCAGCGCCTGTTGCGTGCACTGCGCAAAGTGCACCAGCACCGCATCGCCGTGCTGGTGTCCGTAGGTGTCGTTCACGGCCTTGAAGTTGTCCAGGTCGATCATCATCAGCGAGGGGCCGTTGCCGTAGCGGCGGGCGCGCGCCAGCTCTTCGTCGCAGCACTGCAGCATGGCGCGGCGGTTGAGGGCCTGCGTGAGCGAGTCGTGCGTGGCCAGGTGTTCAAGCTCGGTGCGCAGGCGGTCGGTGGCCATGAGCACGGCACCGATGGACAGCAGCAGCACCGACAGCGCATAGGCCCCGATGTACAGGGTTTGGAACAGCGATGGCTCCAGGATGTTGGCGCCCGCCTGGCCCGCCGCGATGGAAACCAGGCGCACTGCCAGCATAGCCATGTGGAATGCCAGCACGGTCTCGACCAGCCGCACCGGAAAGCTGCGGCCGCCGTGTTGCAGCAGGAAGCGCAACTGGGCACCGTAGACCACCCCCATCACCATCGTGAAGAAGGTGACGCGCAGCGCGTAGTTGTGCAAGTGGTAGGTGAGCACCACAAATATCGCCGCGGTGCCGCCCATGAGCCACAGCCATGGTTGCCACGCCAGTGGCTTGCCGAAGAATGCGCGCGTGCCCTGGTAGTACAGCACGCTGCCCAGCACCAGCAGCAAGTTGGCCAGCACCATGCTGAGCCACTGCGGAATCATGTCCCGCGCACCAAAGAGCACGGTGGACGCCAGCCACAGCAGCGGCGCTGCAGACCATGCACCCACCCCCCGGATGGACGGCGGGTAGTGGCGCCGCATGAACAACAGCACCACGGCCATGATGGCCGTCATGAACCCCGACATGGCGATCATCGAGCGCGGATCGAGCTGGGTCATGCGGGCGGTGCGTGTGGGTTCAACGCGTAAGCAATTGTTTCTTGAGGCCAGTATAGGCGCGCAACCACCCGCAGGAATCACCTGCGTGACAGGGCCGCCCTGGCTGTTGGCTTCTGCGCTGCAGCGGGCGGGCGCCACGTTGCGCTTTGCCCCAGGCTGGCGGCGCAGCAGCCCCTGTGTGCGGGTAAGGCCGCGGCTGCCGCGCGCTACCGGCGGCCAGGTGGCCAGGCTGGCATTGCGGGGGCGCAGCCGTGGGCCTGCTCACGGGGTTTTCAGGCGTTTTAGGCCGCTGGCGCAGGTGCAGCAACGCCCTGTAGCTATATTATTTATAGCAATTGACCTTCGCTCGGCGGGCATCAGCCGGGTGTGAGCGTTTTTGGCCGGTAGTCGCAGTAGGGCACCACCGCGCATTCCCAGCAGCGGGGTTTGCGTGCCTGGCACACGTAGCGGCCGTGCAGGATGAGCCAGTGGTGCGAATCCACCGCATAGGCCTTTGGCACCCGCTTCATCAGCTGCAGCTCCACGGCCAGCGGGTTCTTGCCGGGCGCCAGGCCCGTGCGGTTGCTCACACGAAAGATGTGGGTGTCGACCGCCATCGTGGGCTGGCCGAAGGCCACGTTGAGCACCACGTTCGCTGTCTTGCGGCCCACGCCGGGCAGGGCCTCCAGGGCTTCGCGCGTGCGAGGCACCACGCCGCCGTGCTGCTCCACCAGGATGCGGCAGGTTTCCAGCAGGTGCCGGGCCTTGCTTTTGTACAGGCCGATGGTCTTGATATAGCCCTCCAGGCCCTCCAGCCCCAGATCCAGGATGGCCTGCGGCGTGCCCGCCACCGGAAACAGCCGACGCGTGGCCTTGTTCACGCCCACATCGGTGGCCTGTGCCGACAGCAGCACGGCGGCCAGCAGCTCGAACACGGTGGTGTATTCCAGCTCGGTGTTGGGCATCGGGTTGGCCGCCTTGAGCGTGGCGAAGAAGGGTTCGATGTGGGCGGTCTTCATGGCGGGTGTGCGGTGGGGTGGATAGGCAGATGGGTTGGCCGGCTTCAGGCCGCGCGCTGCACCGGCATGTACAGCCAGCAGGCAAAGCGGCCCGTGTCCGGGTCCACGGCAAAGTCCTCGTCGTAGATCTCCAGTGCGGCGCGGGCGTCGTGCTGCCAGCCTGCGGGAAGCTGCGCCGGGATGGCCAGCGCGGCCCAGGCGCCGGGCATGTCAGGCCCGGTGCCGGCAAAGCGCACGCAGGCGTAGTCGCCGCCCTCAAAGTCCATCACCTGCACATCGGGCCCCGTGCGCAGGCCCACGCCGATCTGCACGCAGGCGTCGTACCGGCACTGCGCGGCGGGTGTGCAGGCCGGGTTGTCGTGGCTGAACCCGTAGTAGCGCGGGCGGGGCTCGCTCAGCCGGTTGGCGGCGCACCATGCACCAAAGCGCTCCCACAGGTCTGTCAGGCCCGGGTGGCCGTAGGCGCCGGTGTGGCGCATGAATGCCAGGCGCATGCGGGGCAGGTTGCGGATCGTGGGTGTCATGGTGCGGGCGTTGTGACGATAGGGGCGCCGGGGCGCAGGCGTGCGCAGTGTAAGCCGCAGGAAAACTGCTCGCCAATTGGCGACAATGCCGGATTCGTCCAACCCTTCCACACTGCCCGCGCCATGCAATTTGCCGATCGCCTCAACAACGTAGAAACCTCTGCCATCCGCGAACTGTTCAAGCTGCTGGGCAAGCCCGGCATCATCAGCTTTGCGGGCGGCTTTCCCGATAGCGCCATGTTCGACGTGGAAGGCATCCGGGCCGCCAGCAATGCCGCGCTGGCCGAAGAACCCGGTGCTGCGCTCCAATACGGCGCCACCGAGGGCTACAACCCGCTGCGCGAGCAACTGGCCGCCTTCATGGCCAGCAAGGGCGCCAGCGATGTGGCGGCCGACAACCTGATCGTCACCACCGGCAGCCAGCAGGCGCTGGACCTTTTGGGCAAGACCCTCATCAGCCCCGGCGACAAGGTGATCGTGGAAGGCCCCACCTTTTTGGCCACCATCCAGTGCTTTCGCCTGTACGGCGCCGAACTCATCAGCGCGCCCATCGATGGCAATGGCGTGAAGACCGACGAGCTGGAAAAGCTCATTGCCGAACACAAGCCAAAATTCGTGTACCTGATCCCCACCTTCGGCAACCCCAGCGGTGCCATGCTGAGCCTGGAGCGCCGCAAGGCCGTGCTGGAGATGGCCGTGAAGCACAACACCCTGATCGTCGAGGACGACCCCTACGGTGATCTGTATTTTGGCGATGCCCCGCCGCCCAGCCTGCTCAACCTGTCGGCCACCGTGCCCGGCAGCCGCGATCTGCTGGTGCACTGCGGCAGCTTGAGCAAGGTGCTGTCGCCCGGCCTGCGTGTGGGCTGGATGATTGCCCCGGCCGAGCTGCTGGGCAAAGCCACCATGTGCAAGCAGTTCAGCGATGCACACACCAGCACCTTTGCGCAGGCCACGGCCGCGCAGTACCTCAAGGCCGGGCGCATGCCCGCCACGCTGGCCAACGTGCGCAAGGTGTACGCCGAGCGCGCCCAGGCCATGGGCGACGCGCTGCGCAAGGAGCTGGGCGACGCCATCGAATTTGTGCAGCCCCAGGGCGGCCTGTTTGTGTGGGCGCGGCTCACCGGTGCGGGCGGCAAGGTGGTCGACGGCAACGTGCTGGCCAAGCGCGCGATTGAAAAGGGCGTGGCCTTTGTGCCCGGCACGCCGTTCTTCTGCGCCAACCCCGACCACGCCACCTTCCGCCTGTCGTTTGCCACCGCCGATGTGGACAAGATCCGCGAAGGCGTGGCGCGGCTGGCGCAGGCGATCTGACGCATCCATGTCTGACACCCACGATCTCGCCAACGTTCTGCAGCGCCTGGAAAGCCTGGAGATCAAGGCCAGCTTTACCGAAGACCTGCTGGACCAGCTGAACATGACCATCTACCAGCAGCAGCAACTGATTGACCGGTTGACGCAAGAGGTCATCCAGCTGCGCCAGCAGGCGCCCGAAGGCGGCTCCAACGGCCCGCGCAACCTGCGCGACGAGCTGCCGCCGCATTACTGACGATTCGGCCCGACTTCAGCTCCAAAGCAAACCGTTCGGGCTGAGCCCTTCGATGGGCTCAGGACAGGCCTGTCGAAGCCTTGCACGGCGCTTCGACAGGCTCAGCGTGAACGGTCTTTGGGCGTCGAGTGGCGAAAACGGTGGACGCTAAGCCCTAAACCCTCACCGCGCGCCACGCGGCTGCCGCCAGCTCTGCGCGGTAGGTAGTGGGCGAGGGCAGGCCGCCCTTACCGGAGCGATCTGACAGCCAGGCCCTGCAATAGCTCTGCACCGGCCCCATCACCAGCGACGGCATCAACTCGCAAGGCAGGTCGCGCAGCGTGCCAGACCGGCGGTGGGGCTCGAACCAGGCCACCAGCGCCTGGTTGCGGCCCCGTGCGGCCTCGGCCAGGTCGGGCGTGCGCGGGCCCGCCGCCACGGCGCCGCGCGCCTGAAACAGAAAACGCGCTCGCTCGGGCTGCGCCACCACCCAGTCCAGATAGCCCGTGACCAGCGCGTGCACGCCCGCCTCCACGCCCTGGGCGGCATCGAGCTGCGCCTGCACGCAGCGCGACTGGTCGTGAAAGATGTCGAAGAACAGCGCGGCCACGATGCCATCGCGGTTGCCAAAGTGGTGGTAAATGCTGCCCACGCTGGCCCCGCAGCGCGCGCGCACACCGTCGATGGTGACCGCGTCCACGCCGCCTTCGGCCGCGCAGGCCAGGGCGGCGTTCAGGATGTCCTGGCGGCGGTCTGTGGGTGCTTCGGCAGTGGATGCGGTGGGGGGCGGGGAATTGCGGCTTGCCATACGGCGGGATTCTAGAATAAAGTTCTAGAAAAACCTTCTAGTCCACGGTGATTCCCATGCATCCTTCGCCCATCGCCTCTCCTGCAGCCGCGGCCTCCATGCCCGGCGCCGCCCTGTACCCGCACCTGCTTGCCCCCCTGGACCTGGGCTTCACCACGCTCAAGAACCGTGTGCTCATGGGTTCCATGCACACGGGGCTGGAGGATGGCCGCGACCTCTCGCGCATGGCCGCCTACTTCCGCGAGCGCGCCGAGGGCGACGTGGGCCTGATCGTCACCGGCGGCTTCGCGCCCAACATCGCGGGCTGGGCCAAGCCGTTTGCCGGCACGCTGGCCACTTCGGGTGCGGCCCGGCGCCACCGGGTGGTCACCGACGCGGTGCACGGCGCCGGCGGCAAGATCGCGCTGCAGATCCTGCACACCGGGCGCTATGCCTACCACCCGCTGGCCGTGGCCCCTTCGCGGCTGCAGTCGCCCATTTCACCGTTCACACCGTTTGCGCTGTCGGCGCGCGGGGTGGAGCGCCAGATCCGCGCCTTCGTCAACTGCGCCGTGAAGGCGCGCGAGGCCGGGTATGACGGCGTGGAGGTGATGGGCTCCGAGGGCTACTTCATCAACCAGTTCCTGTCGCAGGCCACCAACCTGCGCCAGGACGAATGGGGCGGCGACTACAGCCACCGCATGCGCCTGCCGGTGGAGATCATCGGCCGCATGCGCGAAGCCGTTGGCAAGGACTTCATCATCATCTACCGCCTGTCGATGATCGACCTGGTGCCCGGCGGCAGCGCCTGGGACGAGATCGTCACCCTGGGCAAGGCCGTGGCCACGGGCGGGGCCAACATCGTGAACACCGGCATCGGCTGGCATGAGGCGCGGGTGCCAACCATCGCCACCAGCGTGCCGCGCGCCGCGTTTGCGTGGGTCACGCAGAAGATGAAGGCCGAGTTCGTGGCCGCGGGTATCACCACGCCGCTGGTCACGTCCAACCGCATCAACACGCCCGAGGTGGCCGAGCAGGTGCTGGCCGATGGCTGTGCGGACATGGTGTCGATGGCGCGGCCGCTGCTGGCCGATGCGGCCTTTGTCAAAAAGGCGGCGCAGGGCAAGGCCGACCGTATCAACACCTGCATCGCCTGCAACCAGGCCTGCCTGGACCATGTGTTCCAGAACAAGACCAGCAGCTGTCTGGTAAACCCGCGCGCCTGCCACGAGACCGAGCTGGTGTACCGGCCCATTGCCGCGCCCTCGTTGAAAAAGCGCATCGCCGTAGTGGGGGCCGGCCCGGCAGGGCTGACCGCCGCCACGGTGGCCGCCGAGCGCGGGCACGAGGTGCACCTGTTCGACGCGGCAGCGGCCATCGGCGGCCAGCTCAACATGGCCAAGGTCATCCCGGGCAAGGAAGAATTCCACGAGATGCTGCGTTACCTGGCCCGCCGCGTGGAAGACACGGGCGTGCACCTGCACCTGAACCAGCGTGTGCAGGCCGCCGACCTGATGGACTACGACGAGGTCATCGTCGCTACCGGCGTGGAGCCGCGCGACCCGAAGATCCCCGGCCAGGACCACCCCAAGGTGCTCAGCTACATCGACGTGCTGCGGCACGGCAAGCCCGTGGGCCAGCGCGTGGCCGTCATCGGTGCGGGGGGCATCGGCTTTGACGTGGCCGAATACCTGACGCATGGCGACCACCCCTCCACCACGCTCGACCTGCCGGCCTGGAAGGCCGAGTGGGGTATCACCGACCCGGCCCAGGCGCGCGGTGGCCTGGCCGCCAGCGGCCCCCGCACCACGCCGCCGGCCCGCCAGGTGACGCTGCTGCAGCGCAAGCAGGGCAAGCTGGGCGCAGGCCTGGGCAAGACCACGGGCTGGATCCACCGCACCACGCTCAAGATGAAAGCGGTGCAGATGGTCAGCGGGGTGAACTACGAGCGCATTGGCGACGAAGGGCTGCTCGTGTCGTACGGCAAAAATCGCGAGGACCCGACCTGGATTCCGTGCGACACCGTCGTGCTGTGCGCCGGGCAGGTGCCGCTGTTCAGCCTGGCGCAGGCGCTGGAGGCCGCTGGCCGCAAGCCGCACCGCATCGGCGGCGCTCTGGAGGCGGGCGAGCTCGATGCCAAGCGCGCCATCGACCAGGCCGCCCGGCTGGCGGCACGGCTGTGAGGCCCTGCAGGCAAAATTCAGATCAAATTGGCCTCTATGGCTTGAAAATAGGCGCTTTTTAGCTATCTATTTGATAGCGTTTCGAGCGCTCCCGTTCCGGGCAGACCCAGCGCCTGGAACACCCTCAGCGCGGCCCACGCATCATTGGCCGCGTAGACCAGTTGTGCCTCGCTCAGCCGGGCATTGGCCCAGTTGGAGGTGGCTGCCTTCTTGGATTTGATGAAGCGCCGGTTGAACAGCACCGCCACGGCGCCCTTGACGCCCATGTCCTTGCGGTAGCCCTGCTGGCGGAACACGGCGTTGAGCTCCAGCACGTCGGCGGGCTGCACGCCCAGCTTGCGCTGGATGCGCCTGGTGTCGTCGCCCAGACCAAAGCCCGCCTTGGTCACCCCGCGCAGCGCCAGCAGCTCGGCTACCCGGGCGCGGCAACCCGGTTCGTGCAGCTGGAACACCCAGGCACGCTCCAGCGTGGCCAGCTGCACGATGTGCGGGCCGTCAGAGACCTCATCGCGAACGAAGGTGGGTTTGGACTCGGTGTCGAACCCCCACGCAGGGGCGTCCGCCATGGCGGCGCAGGCATGGTCGGCCTGGGCTGCGGTCGTCACGAGGGTGATGCGGTCCAGCCCCAGTCGTTCAAAGGGCTCCAGCAGGGCGATCTCGTCCTTGTGCGGTGTCGGGTGCACCTCGCCCCGCTCGTTCACGGGGGCGGGCCTGTGCGGCTGGTGCGGCGTTCGGCCGCTGGGGGAGGGTGGGGCGGTCATGCAATGCATTTTGCCGCCTCCGGCTGTACAGCTGCGCCCGTGACGTTTTCAGGGGCTCGGCGGGTGGATGGACGACAACAGGCCCATTCCCAGCGCTCTTCCCTGCGGGTCGCGCACCGCGGTGATCTGCCTGAAGGCCGACGCCTGCACGCGGTCGGGCAGCCGCACGAAGTTGTTTTCCTGCACCAGGCTGTCGCCGTTCAGGAACGACCAGATCACGAACCGCAGTGCAGATGCCGTCTGCTCCGGGTTGCGCGCCACCTTGGGAAACACGACGAATGTGCCCATGGTTATCGGCCAGGACGATTTACCGGGCCGCTGCGTCAAGGTGGTATTGAAACTGCCCGATGCGGCCCATTCGCTGTTGGACAGCGCAGAGCGGAATGCATCCATCGATGGCCTGATATAGACACCGTCGGCATTTTTCATCTGAACCGGTGAAAGGCCGTACTCTGCCACATACCCATAATCCACATAACCGATGGCGCCCACGGTGTCGCGCACACCTTTGGCCACGCCTTCGCTGCCTTTGAAAGCCAGAAAACCTGCAGGCCATGCAATGCTGTTCTTGATGCCATAGGCAGCTTTCCATTTGGCATTGACCTTGCCGAGATAATCTGCAAAGTTATAGGTGGTTCCCGAGCCATCTGCCCGCACCACGACCTTGATGGGCAGGTCGGGCAGCGTGATGTCGGTATTGAGCGCACCGATTTCGGCTGCATTCCAGCGGGTAATTTCGCCCATGAAGATGCGGCTCAGCACATCGCCCGTCAGGCGCAGGGAGGCGCCCTGCATTCGGGGCAGGTTCACCACGGGCGCAATGCCGGTAATGGCCACCGGCAGGGCAAGCAGCCCGTGCTCTGCCAGATCCTTGTCGGACGGGTAGACGTCTGTGGCGCCAAAGCCCACGGCCTGCTGCTGGATTTTTTTCATGCCTGCGCTGGAGCCGATGGATTCATATTCCACTGCATGCCCCATGGCCTGCGAGTAAGCCTTGGCCCAGCTGCGATAAATCGGTGCGGCTGCGGATGAGCCTGCGCCTGTGGCTGTTTCGGCGTGCGCAGCTGCAATATGCAAAAACACCAAGGGAACCCAGAGAAGGCAGCGGAGGATATTCATTCGATCGGTCTTTTGGATAATGGCCTGTTGATTTTTATCGATGGGTGTGGCTTTGTGCGACAGGCACCCGGCCTGCAATTCCCACCTGCGGGCACTTTATCAAGCGGGTCACGGCGCTGGGCACAGGGCCTTCGCATCCCAAGGTCATTGGCCTGCGTCACAGCGTTGTCACCAGAAACAAATAGCGTGGTGCAAGCCGCCGGCTGTATTCCATCCGAATACCGTGTCGGCATTTGGCAAAAATCCCACAAAGACCGTCACATGCTCCAGAAACTGAAAATCGGTACCCGTCTCGCGCTGGCGTTTGCACTGCTTTTGCTGCTCATTTCGGCGCTGGCTGCGGGGGCCATCTCAGGCGCTACACGGCTGGCCGAGCGCAGTCAGGCGCTGTACAGCGACCGCACCGTGCCCATGGGCGTGCTTGCCGAGCTGGGCGAACTCACCCAGCGAAACCGCGCACTGGTGATGGACATGCTCATGGACCCGGGCACCGCGAACCTGCAGGCCAGCCATGCGGCGCTGACCACCAACGTCGAGCGCATCCGCCAGCTTTGGGAGACCTACATGTCCCGAGCGCTGAGCGGCCGGGAGCAGGCGCTGGCGAAGGCTTTTGCCGATGAAAATGCGGCCTACCTGGCCGACGGGCTGGTTCCTGCGTCGGCTGCGCTGGTAGGGGGCAAGTACGACGACGGATCGGAGCTGTACCTCACCCGCATCCGGCCCGTCGCACCCCGCGTGCACGCGGCCATCGACCAGCTGACGTCTTTTCAGGTGGACATGGCTGCAGCCGAGTTTGCGGCAGCGCAAGCGTTGAGCCAGAGCATCCTGTGGTGGACGCTGGCTGCAGCGGGCGCTGCGCTGCTGGCCGGGGCCGCCATGGCCTGGATCATCACGCGGTCGATCTCGGTGCCCCTGCAGCGCGCGGTCACGCTGGCGCGTAACGTGGCCCGCGGCGACCTCAGTGCACGCATCCATGTGCAGGGCAGCGACGAGACCGCCGAGCTGCTTGGCGCGCTGCGCGACATGAACCAGCAGCTGGTGCGCGTGATAGCGCAGGTGCGCACCAGCACCGAAACAGTGGCGCATGAAGCGTCGGCCATGGCAGGCAGCACGCAGGAGCTTGCGCGCCGCACCGAGGTGCAGGCGTCCAGCCTGCAGGAAACTGCGGCCTCGATGGAGCAGCTGGCCGTCACGGTGCAGCACAACACCGACAACGCCCTGCGTGCCGCAGACCTTGCAGAGCAGGCCAGCCGTGTTGCGAGCGATGGCGGCAGCGCGATGCACGAGGTCATCACCACCATGCAGGACATCCGGTCGCAATCGCAAAAGGTCACCGACATCATCAAGGTGATCGATGACATCGCCTTCCAGACCAACCTGCTCGCCCTCAATGCGGCGGTGGAGGCGGCGCGCGCCGGGGACCAGGGGCGCGGATTCGCCGTGGTGGCAAACGAGGTGCGCGGGCTTTCACAACGCAGCGGCACGGCGGCGCGGGAGATCCGCGGACTGATCTCGGCCAGCGTTCTGGGCGTGGAGCGCGGCGCCATGCTGGTGGGCCAGGCCGGCGAGCGGGTGGCCAACACGGTGCACCACGTTCAGCAGGTGGCCTCGCTCATCACCGCCATCAGGGATGCCGGTCAGGAGCAGGCCCGCGGCATCGCGCAGATCGGGGAGGCAGTGCGGCATCTGGACGCGGCCACCCAGCAGAACGCGGCGCTGGTGGACGAGAACTCCGGCACCTCCAGCGGGCTCAAGCAGCAGGCCCGAAGCCTGCTGGCCACGGTGGAGCAGTTTCGCCTTTCGGCAGATGCGGACATGACCGAGCCGGGGAGTGTCGGGCAGGCCCTGGCGCTCGGGCACCCGGCGCTGTCACGGCCGCCGGTGGCCCGCGCAGCCACGGCCGTCGCGCGGGGCACAACGCCTGCCTTGCCGCAGGCAACGCGCGGCAAACGCACTCTGGCGCAACCGCAGGTGCTGTCGCCCTCCATCCCGGGCGATCGCTGGCTGCCGCTGGTGCCATAGAGCGCCTGCGTGCAGCGGCGCTGCGGCGTCCCCCGGGCTGGCCGGGCAGTGCACGCCCCCTGTGGCAGGGGTGTGCACCACGCAGCGGCCCGACGGTGGCGGTGCCCCTGGCGGCGCAGTTACAGCGGCTCGAACATCACCAGCTGGTCACGGCCGCGGCGCTTGGCGGTGTACAGGGCCTGGTCCACCCGGTCCATGGTGTCACGCAGGCTGCGGTCGCTGGGGTGGGCGGTGCCCAGGCCCACGCTCACGGTAATGCCGTAGCCGTTGCCCAGCAGGTCGGCCATCTGCAGGTCGCGAATGGCCTGCAGGATGCGCGAGGCCACTTCGGTGCCACCATGTACATCGGTGTCGGGCAGCATGGCGCCAAACTCTTCGCCACCCAGCCGCCCCAGGAGGTCGCCGTGGCGCAGCTGTGCCCTGACGGCCTGGGCAAACGCCGCCAGCGTGCGGTCGCCTTCCAGGTGCCCGAACCGGTCGTTGACGGACTTGAAGTGGTCCACGTCCAGCATCAGCAGCACAAACGGCGCGTTCTGGCTCAGGCATCGCGCGTACATCGCTTCGGCGCCTTCGAGGAACGCCCGGCGGTTGGCGATGCCGGTGAGCATGTCGGTGGTGGCCAGGCGCTGCAGCTCGCGCTCCAGGTTCTTGCGCTGGGTCACATCGCGGTACACGCCTTCGACCCCCGCAAAATTGCCAGACTGGTCGTACAGCGCATGGCTGCTGATCGAGATGTCGATCACCACGCCGTCGCGCCGCACCATCTGGCCGGGAAAATCCGAGACTTCGCCCTTTTCCAGAATGGCGGCCTTGAAGGCATCGCGGTCGGAGCTGTGCGGGTAGTACGACTCGGCCGTGCGGCCTTCGATCTCGTGGGGTTCGTACCCGAGCACCCGGCGCACGCCCGGGCCCACATGCTGCACCACGCCCTGGGCATCGGTGCGGTAGTACACGTCCTGCATGCTGTTGAACAGGCGCCGGAAGTTCTGCTCGCTCTCGCGCAGCTGGTCCTGGATTTCGCTCTGGTGCGTCATGTCCATGCCGCACATCATCACGGCCGGGGCGCCTTCCCATTCGATGCCCACGCTGGAGATGAGCACCATGCGCAGGTTGCCGCGCGAGGTGCAGATGCGGAACTCGGCCGACCGGTTGGGGCGGCCTGCCTGCTCGGGGCCCACCACTTCCTGGATGCGTTTGGTGGAGCGCGACTTGTCCAGCGGGTGCACGAAATCGGCCGAGGGGCGGCCGATCAGCGCCCGCTCGCTGTCGGCCTCCAGCAGGGCCACGCTTGCGGGGTTGGCGTAGCGGATGGCGCCATCCTGCGTGATGAGTACCGCCGCGGGAAGACGCTGCAACAGGGCCAGATCGGGGTGCATTCGGGTGGAGGGCGACCTGAAAGTGGTGCGGCATTGTGGCACCAGGGCGTTCTTGATTGAAGCGGTGTTTGCCCCGGGCGGTACCATCGCCCATGAGAAAAATTTTCCCCCTGCGCATTGAAGGCAAGAATCCGGACCGCATCCTGGACGCCGTCAAGAACGAAATCCGCAAATACATTCGCCGTGAACGCCGCCGCGACCTGCCCGAAGGCGCCGACTTCTGGGACTTTGACTGCCGTTTCGGCACAACCCGCGACGACGCCCAGGTGGCCCACCTGGCGCAGCTGACCGGCCTGATCAACGCCGTGGCGGCGGAAGGCGGCACCCAGCTGTATGTGGAGATTCTGGCCAAGCCGGGCAAGCGCCAGCCGCGACCGGCAGGCGAGCGTGGTGCGGTTGATGCTGATGCTGATGCTGATGCGGCCAACCTGGGCGACGACGAGATCGCCTGAGCCACTGCCTGCGTCCACCCGCCACCGCTGCGGGTGCCATCCGGGCTGCGGATCAGCGGAGGGTGTTGCCGCCTGCCGCTGGCGCAGCCCCGTTGCCGGCAGGGGCGCCCGTGCCGGTGTCGCCCGCTGCGGCCTGCGCTGCCCGCAGCTTGTCCTTCTTGCTGGGTCTGCGGCCCTTGATGCCACCGGTGCCCTGCGGGTCGGTGGCCGAAGGGGGTGGCGCGGCCTCGGTCGGCTCAAACCCCGGCAGCTGTTCCAGCGGCAGGGCCAGATGCTGGCGCTTTTCAATCAGGCGAAAGTGCGCCTGGGCCTCCGGCGTGACAAAGCTCACGGCCATGCCGCTTTCGCCCGCCCGGCCTGTGCGGCCGATGCGGTGCACGTAGTCCACCGCCGAGCGGGGCAGGTCGTAGTTGACCACTGCCGGCAATTGCGCAATGTCGATTCCGCGCGCGGCCAGGTCGGTGGTTACCACCACCTGCCAGCGCTCGTCCTTGAACTCCTGCAGCACCTGGTTGCGCGCGCCCTGGCTCAGGCCGCCGTGGAAGGGCGAGGCAAAGATGCCCGCCTTGTAGAGCTTTTCAGCCACATGCTCGGCCGCGTACTGCGTGGCCACAAACACCAGCACGCGCGACCAGCCGTGCTCCTGGATCAGGTGGCGCAGCAGCTGCGTGCGCCGGCTGGCGTCCACGGCGATGGCGCGCTGTTCGATGGCGGGCTCGTTGCCGGGCGTGTGCGGCACTTCCACGCGCACGGGGTTGCGCAGCAGGCTGTTGGCCAGGGCCTGCACGGCGTCAGGGAAGGTGGCGGAGAAAAACAGGTTCTGCCGTTGCGCGGGCAGCAGGGCCAGCACGCGCTGCAGTTCCTCGGCAAAGCCCAGGTCGAGCAGGCGGTCGGCCTCGTCCAGCACCAGGTGGGCCACGGCGCCCAGCCGCAGGGCGTTGTGCTCCACCAGGTCCAGCAGGCGGCCCGGGGTGGCCACCACGATGTCGGCGCCGCCGCGCAGGCCCATCATCTGCGGGTTGATCGAGACGCCGCCGAAGACGATGGCCACCTTCAGCGGCTGCTGCAGGTGCTGGCCCAGGCTGCGCAGCACCTCGCCCACCTGGGCGGCCAGTTCGCGCGTGGGCACCAGCACCAGGGCGCGCACGCGGCGCGGCCCGCCGGTGGCACTCAGCTGCAGCTGCTGCAGCAGCGGCAGCGCAAAGGCAGCCGTCTTGCCAGAGCCCGTCTGCGCCGCACCCCGCACATCCGAGCCTGCCAGGATGGCCGGGATGGCCTCTGCCTGGACCGGCGTGGGCGCCGTAAAGCCGGCCTGGCTGGCAGCGTGGACAAGGGCAGGAGACAGACCGAGGGCGGAAAAGGGCATGGGCAGGGCGCGTACAGGAGCAGCAGTGGAGTCGGGGCGGAGGCACGCCGCGCATGGCGCGGCAGCATGGTGCCGCGCCACAAAGCAGGCGGGCAACCAAAGCGGCCATTGTCGCTGCACCCGGCCGCTGCCAGACCTGCAGGCGCAATGCAGGCTCAATGCAGGCGTCAGGCGCAGATAATCGGCGCCTTCCCTCAATGTGATTTTCTGGCCCGACGAGGCACCGCACCCATGGCTCTCAACTTTGATTCATCCGTGATCACCCACGGCATCCAGCTGGCCGTTGCGCCCGTGTTCTTGCTGACCGCGGTGTCGGGAATGATCGGCGCGGTGGCAGGGCGCCTGGCGCGGATCATCGACCGGGCGCGCGTGGTCGAGGACCGGGCCCGCACCGATACCGACCCCGAGCGCCTGGCCCGCGCCTACCGCGAGCTGGGCGATCTGCAAAAGCGCGGGCGGCTTGCCAACGGCTGCATCGGGCTGCTCACGGTGTGCGCGTTTCTGATTGGCATCACCATCATCCTGCTGTTCCTGGGCGAGACCGCGGGCCTTCCGTCCAACCGGTTTGCGGTGGGCGGCTTTCTGGCGGGGGTGGTGTCGTTTCTGCTGGCCTTGCTGTGCTTCATGACCGAAACGCTGCTGGCCACGCGCCTGCTCAACTTCCCCATGCTGCAGACCGAAGCCGGGGGCTCCCGATGAAGTCGCTGGCCGACCTGGGCGGGCTGGTCTACTCGACCGAGGCCGGCCGCATGTGCCCCGGCTGCCGCCAGCCGGTGGCGCAGTGCACCTGCAAGCAGGCCCGGCCCGTGCCTGCGGGTGACGGCATCGTGCGGGTGTCGCGCGAAACCAAGGGCCGGGGCGGCAAGGCCGTGACGCTGGTCAAGGGGGTGCCGCTGGCAGGCGAGGCGCTGGAGCAACTGGGCAAACAGCTCAAGGCCGCCTGCGGAAGCGGCGGCACCGTGAAAGACGGTGTGATCGAAGTGCAGGGCGACCATGTGGAGCGCGTGATGGCCGCTCTGCAAAAGCTGGGCCACAAGGTCAAGCGGGCGGGCGGCTGACCGTGGCCATCGACCCGGACATGCTGCAGCGCCTGGTCACCCAGCCAATGCCCTATGGCAAGTACAAGGGCACGGTGCTGGCAGACCTGCCCGGCAATTACCTGAACTGGTTTGCGCGCGAGGGGTTTCCCAAAGGCGAGCTGGGCCAGTTGCTGGCGCTGATGCACGAGATCGATCACAACGGCTTGTCGGAGCTGCTCAGGCCGTTGCGCCGGGGCACCGCTGTCGACACCTGATCCCTCCATCAACGATCAGGCCCGGTGGCGGGGGCGGCCCCCTGCGTGGGACGATCAGGGGCGGGCCACAGCCCGCTGGAGCGCCAAAGCATGGTGGCGATCATCGCCAGCGCAATCAGCAGAGGGCGCATCACGCCCGCGTCCAGTTGCCCATCGGTCATGGTCTGCAACGGACCGACCAGATACCGCAGCACTTCGGGGAGCGCCGTGAGCAGCACGGCACCCAGGATGACGCCCGGGATGTGGCCCATGCCCCCAAACACCACCATGGCAACGATGAGCACGGACTCGTTGAGACTGAAGGCTTCGGGCGAGACAAAGCCCTGGAACGCAGCAAACATGGCGCCAGTGACGCCGCCGAAACTGGCCCCGACGCCAAAAGCCAGCAGCTTGAGATTGCGGGTGTTGATTCCCATGGACAGCGCCGCGGTTTCATCGTCCCGGATGGCCATCCATGCTCGGCCGATGCGGGAATCCTGAAGTCGCTGGCAGACCACGACCGTGACCAGGACGAGCGCCAGGAACAGGTAGTAGTAAAGCGTGACCGAGGCGATTTCGTAGCCTGCCACCACCATGGGTTGGCCCAGGTCCACCCCCAGAATCCGCACCGGTGCGATCAGTCCCAGCCCCTGGGCGCCGTGGGTGATGTTGACGGGGTGACCCATGTTGATGACGAGCAGTCGCACGATCTCGCCGAAGCCGAGCGTCACCACCGCCAGGTAGTCGCCACGCAGCTTCAGGGTCGGCGCCCCCAGCAGCATGCCGAGAATGGCGGCCAGGGCCGCGGCCAGCGGGATGGTGACCCACCAGGGCGTGTGAAGCCCGTCCGGAAACAGCTCCGCAATCCAGGCAAAGTGTTCGGTCAGGTGGGGCGAGGTCAGCAGCGCAGCCAGGTAGGCGCCAAGGGCATAGAAAGCGACGTAGCCCAGGTCGAGCAGACCCGCATAGCCCACCACGACGTTCAGGCCCAGCGCAAGCATCACGTAGAGCAGGCTGGTGTCTGCGACACGTACCCAGTGGTGGCCCAGGCTCTGCAGCAACAAGGGCAGCAGGAGCAGCAGTGCGGCCAGGCCGGCGCGCCTGGCATGCCGCGTACAGAGCCTTTTCATGGGCAGGGCATGGTGATGGCGCGCTGCATGAAGCGCCATTGGCGGTGCAGGGCAGCAGGCACCTCGGTGCCTTCGTACGCTGCACAGTCGGTAAAGCCGTGGGCTTCGTACAGGCGGTGTGCGGCGGTCATGAAATCGGCGGTATCCAGGCAGACGCGGGCGTAGCCCCGCTGGCAGGCATCTGCAACAAGCCTGCGAAGTGCCGACGACCCCAGTCGCATTCCCCGGTAAGCAGGGCGAACATACAGGCGCTTGATCTCGGCGGTATCGCGGCCCAGGCCGCGCAGCCCGCACATGCCTGCGGCGTCGCCATCGATCTCGATCAGGTACAGCACATTGCCCGGCGGGTGGCTGGTGTACAGCGCCTTGAGCATCTCCGCGTCGCCCCCGGGGCGCGGCAGTGCGCCCCCATCGGTGGCAAGGGTGGGAAAGCGCTTGGCCAACTCGCTGCGGACCCAGGCCAGGTATTCAGCGTCGAGGCGAACCAGCGAATCGTGGGCGGCGCCGTGGTGGTCGGTGCCGATATGAACGAAGTGCGGTGTGGGCATGGGGCGGGTAATAGGGACCCGGCGAAGGATAAACTTGCCTCAATGGCAAAAAAAGTGGCTTTTAATCCTTTCATTACGGAATAAAACGCTCGAATTGAAGACCTCAGAACAGAAGTTAGGGCGAATGGACAAGCTCAGCGGCATGTGTGCCTTTGTCAAAACGGCGGAACTTGGCAGCTTCGTTGCGGCAGGAAGGGCACTGGAGGTCTCGGCGTCTGCCGTAGGCAAGAGCGTGGCGCGGCTGGAGCAGGAGGTGGGCGTGCGGCTCTTGCAGCGCAGCACCCGGCGCATCCAGCTGACGGCAGAGGGGCAGCTGTTTCACGAGCGCTGCCGACGCATCCTGGATGACCTGGATGATGCGCAGGCCATGCTGTCCCTGTCGCGCGAGGTCCCCCGCGGAAGGCTCCGGGTGAGCGCTCCCATTGTGGGCTACCACTTCCTGATTCCCCTGGTGCCCGAGTTCCTGGCGCGCTACCCGGAGGTGGAGCTGGACATCAGCTTCAGTGACCGTGCGGTGGATCTGATCGACGAGGGCATTGACGTGGCCATCCGCAGCGGCGACCTGCGCGATTCCCGCTTGGTCTCTCGCCCATTGCAAAGGTTTCGGCTCCTGCTGTGCGCTGCCCCCGACTACCTAGCACGCCATGGCACCCCTGTGGCCATTCGCGATCTGGAGCAGCACGCCTGCGTGCGGTTTCGCCACCCGGACTCGGGCAAGCTGCTCGACTGGCCCTGGCATGAGGCAGCGGCCAGTGCTGAGCCGCATTTGCGCACCGTGCTTGCGTGCAACAACATCGAGGCCGTACTGGGTGCCACGCTGCGTGGGCTGGGCATTGCCTGCCTGCCCGATTTTCTGGTGCGTGAGGCCCTCGCCGATGGCCTCCTGGTCAGTGTTCTGGAGCAGGAGATGGGCCCGAGCCGCCAGTTCAGTGCGCTGTGGCCGTCCAGCAGGCATTTGTCGCCCAAGGTACGCGTGCTGGTGGACCACCTCGGCGCGCGGCTGTCCGGCCAGACATAATCGCGCCCGCATACACAACTACGTAGAGGGATTGCACATGAAGGGAAACATCGCGGCGATTGTGCTGGTCGTGCTGGGCGTGTTTTTTCTGCTGACCAATCTGGGGCTCATCAGCATCAGCTTGCGCGAACTGCTGCGCGTGTGGTGGCCGGTGGCACTGATTGCGGTGGGCCTGGCACTGTTCTTCACGCCTGGCGACAAGAAAAAATAGGCTTCGCGCAGCCGCAGCCCCTCCCGGGGCTGCGTGTCACTGCGCGGCGTCGTCGCGTGCGTTGTGCGCGTGCCGCGGCGCTGCAAACGCTGGCTCGCCGCCGAAATAGCCCCTGAAAAGGTTGCGTGCAATGCCGTGGGCTGCCACCTGCAGGCCGTGCGCCACCTCGGGGGCGAAGAGGCGGTTGGTATGTAATTGCCACAGCCCCACCCAGGCAGCAAAGTGCGCGGGCGTCACCCCCTGCAGCACCATGTGTTTGCCAAACACGTCGCCCTTGAAGCTGCGCGAGCCCAGGGCCACGGTGCTCCAGAAGTCCACCAGCCGCTTCAGGTGGGCGTCCCACTGGCCGTGCAGGGCCTCTTCAAACACGGGCCCCAGCAGCGGGTCCTGGCGCACATCGCCATAAAAACCATGCACCAGCTGCGTGATGCTCTCCACGCTGGGTGGGGCGTGGCCGCCGGGGCCGTCGGAGGTGGGCAGTTGCCGGTTCATGCCTGCAGTGTGCCCCCGCCGCTGCATGCGCAGCCTGATGGACCACAACCTTGCGACGAGGGCGATGCGCTGGCTTCAAACGCCGGGAACAGCACGTTGTTTTCGAGGTGGATGTGGTTGACGAGGTCATCGCCGAGCTGGGCAATGCCTGCATACAAGGCGCGCCAGGTGTTGCACGCGCCTTGCGGGGGCGTGGCGTCGTGGGTGAGGGCGTTGAGCCGGTCGAGCGCTTCGCCGTGGTCGATGTGTTCGGCGCGCATCATGCCGATGGGCTGGCCCACAAAGGGGTTGCCGCCGTTCTTGAGCATGGGGAAGAGCACCTGTTCTTCCTTGAGCATGTGCGAGAGCAGCTCCTCGTGCATGGTTTCGAGGTGGTCGGCCAGGCCCACGGGCACCTGCGGGTTGTCGCGGTGCACGGCTTCCACGCGGCGGGCCATGCGGATCAGCTCGGGCAGCTGCTGGCGGTGCACCTCGTGGTAGCGCGCCAGGATGTGGTCGATGAGCGCGCTGGGCGAGGCGGCTTCGGGCACAGTGTCACTGCGCTGCAGGGCGGCCAGCTCAGCCAGCACGGCGGCGGCATCCAGCCCCTTGTCGGCAGCTGCCTTGGACAGGCTGACCTGGCCGCCGCAGCAGAAGTCGAGCTTGAGCCGCCGGAACACCGCCGTGGCGCCGGGCAGTTGCACCGCAATCTGGCCGATCTGCTGGTCGGCACTGAGCGGGACGGGGTGGGCAGAGGCAGCTTCCAGGTGGTCAACGCGGGCGTTCATGGCGGTTCCTTTTAAAGATTCATTTAGTGTGCATATTTTATTCAATAAAATTCGTTCTGCATACCTCTTTAACTTGACCTGCGGCAAACCCATGCGCCTGACCCAATGGACCGACTACACGCTGCGCGTGCTCATGTACTGCGCCGCCACCGAGGGCCGCGAGCAGCCGGTGACCATCACCGAGGTGGCCGAGGGCTACGGCATCTCGCGCAGCCACCTGATGAAAATCGTGCAGCAGCTGGCCGCCCAGGGCTTGCTGGAGACCACGCGCGGCCGGGGCGGCGGCATGCGGCTGATGTTGCCCGCATCGACCATCAACATTGGCGCCGTGGTGCGTGCCACCGAGACCGACTTCAACCTGGTGGAATGTTTTGATCCCGGCACCAACCAGTGCCGCCTGAGCAGCCACTGCCGCCTCAAGGGCGTGTTGTGGCAGGCGATGCAGGCCTATCTGGCGGTGCTCGACGGTGTGACGCTGCAGGACCTGATAGCCCCGGCCGCTGCGGGTGGCGGTGCTGCGCGCTCCCTGCTGCCCACCGTGGCACTGCCCCAGCGCGGGGGCGCCATGCGCAGGGGATCCCTGGTGGCAGGGTTGCCATCCAGAACCGAAAATACAGATTAAAAATGGCCGCTAAGGCTTGATGGGTGAAGACTTGAAGCTATCAAATTGATAGCTTCAGCGATCCCGGACCGCCTGCACCCGCAAAGGCCTGCCGGTAGCGCGCCGGCGTCAGGCCCACATGGCGTGCGAATTCGCGTGTGAAGTGGGGTTGGTCGGCAAAGCCGCAGGCGAACCCGATTTCTGCGAGGCTGTGAGGGCTTTCCAGCAGCCACTGTGCCGCCACGCGCGAGCGGGCCTCGGTGACGATGTGGCGGCAGCTCAGGCCCCGTTGGCTCAGGGCCCGCTGCAGGCTGCGCCGGGTCAGGCCTGTGTGCTGTGCCAGTGCATCCACCGTGTGCTGCGCCGCCGGGTCGTGCAGCACATGGCGCGCCAGCTGGTGCGCCAGCGGCGGCCAGGGCAGGGCATCACACAGGTGGGTGGTGGGCTGGGGCTGCAGGGCAGGGGGTGTGGCCGCTGTGCGGGTGTGAGGTTCCCAGCGCAAGGTCCAATGGCCCATTGCCCCCTGCGCAGCCAGTGGGGCCAGCTGCGCGTGCAGTTCTGCGGGCGCGATGGCAGAGCCTTGCAGCGGCAGGTTCAGGCGCCGGTCTGCGGTACCGGATGTGCCGATCTCCACCTGCAACCCGCGCACACCCAGGGCCTGGCTTGCGCCCAGCAGTGCGCCCAGCACGGCCAGGCTTTCGGTGGGGTGGGGCGCTTCCCGCACACCGGGGCGCGCGTGGTGGTGCAGCGCCAGGGTGCCCGGGGCGCTGGCCGTGGTGCTGACCTGGTGGCGCGAATGCACATACCGCTCCAGCCGCTGCCAGCGTGCCATCAGCTCGGGCACCCCCGTCGCACCCAGCAGTGCGCGGTGCACCGGGTCGCCCGCCAGCACGTCCACCCGCTGGGCCAGCTGCAGCAGTGTGCCCAGGCCGCCCTGGTGCAGCACGGCTTCGACCACGCTGCGTTTGTAGGCCAGGGGCACATGGCTCGCGGCCAGCCCGTCGGCGCCCGGTGGGGGCGGTGGCGGCACCAGCCCGTGCGCAGCCATGGCGCGCACCAGCAGGCGGACCATGGCAGCGCTGGCAAAGTCTTGCATGGGCGGATTGTGCCGCTGGTGCTGACTGGCTCAGCCCCGTGCGGCCAGGGCCTGCAGCACATCGGCACTGCGCACCGGCAGGTGGGTAAAACGCACGCCGGTGGCGTCGCGCAGCGCGTTGGCGATCGCTCCGGCCCCGGCCACCATGGCGGTTTCTCCGGCACCGGTGGGCGGCGCGCTGCTGTCGATCAGGTGCACATGCAGCGGCGGAATGTCGCCCATGCGTGGCAGCGGGTAGTCGGCAAAGCTGGCCGCGGCCACGCCTGAGCGGGCCACGGGCAGCTGCTCGTGCAGCACCATGCCCAGGCACCACACGAGGTTGCCCTCGGTCTGCGCGCGCACGCCGTCGGGCTGCAGCACCAGGCCGCAGTCGTGCGCGCACCACAGCGCCGTCACGCGCACCTGGCCGGTGGCGCGTAACACTTCCACATCGGCCACGGCGGCGGCGTAGCTCACGCCTTTGTAGATGCCGCCCGCAATGCCGCGGCCGCGCAAGGTGGTGGCGTCGCTGGCGGGGCGCTCTGGCCAGCGGGCCTCGGCAGCGGCGCGGCGCAGCACCTGGGCCAGGCGTGCATCGGTGGTGTGCTGCAGGCGCCAGGCCAGCGGGTCGGCCCCTGCATGGTGCGCGCATTCGTCCATGGCGCTTTCCACCACCAGAGTGTTGGGCCCCGCACCCAGGCCGCGCCAGGGGCCGGTGTGCACGGGCAGGCGCTGGGCGGTGAACTCGATGCGCTGCTGGGGCACGTCGTACGGCATTTGTGCACCGCGTGCCACGCCGCTGTCGCCCGCCAGGTCGGCCAGGGTCTGCATCCACACCGGCATGGCGGCGGGTGTGAACAGGATGTGGCTGCTGGCCAGCGCATGCCACCAGTGGGTGATGCGCCCGCCGTGCACACGGGCCCGCACGCGGTGGCTGGAGGGTGGGCGCTGGAAGCCCTGGGCAAACTCCTGCGCGCGGCTCCATTGCACCTTGACGGGCGCGCCCACGGCCTGGGCGAGCACGGCAGCTTCGAGCTCTACCGTGCAAAGCGTGCGGCCGCCAAAACCGCCCCCGATGCGGCAGGCCTGCACCTCGATGCGTTCGGCATTCAGGTTGAACTGGCGAGCGAGCACGTCGCGCATGTAGAACAGGTCTTGCGTGCCCGCCCATACTTTCAGGGCGATGCCTTCTTGGTCTGCGTCGGCCAGCCACTGCGCCGTGGCGCTGCGCGGTTCGATGGGGGCGTGCGCGGCCAGGGGCACATTCATGCGCAGGTCCAGCGTCCAGGCGGTGTCTGCGGGCAGGTCATCCTTGCGCAGGCGGTGCTGCAGCGGGCCCCGGCGCAGGTGGGTGTCGATGTCGATGCGCTCGTCGATGGCCGCCTGCTCGAACGCGCTGCCATGTTCCACCTGCCACTGCACGGCCAGGGCGGTCTCGATGCGGTCGAGCGCCGAGGGGGTGCGCGCCACGATGCCCAGGCCCAGGCTGCCCATTTGCGCGAGGCGCGGGTGCTGCACCACGGCTACGCAGGCCGGGTCGGCGCGGGCGGCTGTTTCGTCCCACGCCTTGGGGCGCGAGGTGATTTCGGCCGATACGGGTGCGCGCAGCACACGGCCATAGAGCAGGCCGGGCAGGCGCGTGTCGCCCGCAAACAGCGGCTGGCCGGTGACGAGGGCGTGCAGCTGGCCCCGTGCCACCGCAGTTTCTTTGGTGGCCCCCGTGCGCGGCTGCAGGCTGCGCAGCGCGCTGGGCGCAATGTCGCGCGCGGCCAGCGTGCCCGTGGTCTGGCCTTGCGCCAGGGCCTCGCGCAGCGTGGCGCAGGCGCGGGCCAGGGGCAGGGCAAAGTCCTGCACGCTGGCGCTGCCCACGGTGGCGCGCACGCGGGCGATGGCGCGGGTGCTGGGCAGTTGCAGATGCACCTGCGCGGGTGGCACGCCCAGCTCAGCAGCGGCCAGGCCCTGCAGCGCGGCGCTGATCTGCTGGCCCATTTCGGCGCTGGGCAGCCACAGGGTGTAGCGGCCATCTTCGTGGCGTATCCAGCCCAGCGCGTCATCGGCGGTGGAGGTGGGGCGCTTGGGGATCACTGGCACCACACTGCAGCCTGCGAGCGTGACGGTGAGTACCCCGGCGCCTGCCGCTGCCAAGAACTGGCGGCGCTTCATGGCTTCACACCGTCAGCAGCCTGGTGGATGGCCGCGCGCACCCGGTGCTGGGTGCCGCAGCGGCACAGGTGGCCTGACATGGCGGTGTCGATCTGCGCATCGCTGGGGCGGGGTGTGGCGCGCAGCAAGGCCACCGCGCCCATGATCTGGCCGCTATGGCAATAGCCGCATTGGGGCACGCGCAGGTCCAGCCAGGCTTGTTGCACGGGGTGCAGCGTGCCGTCGGGTGCGGCCAGCCCCTCGATGGTGGTGATGCTGCGCCCCTGCACCCCGCGTGCGGTCTGCAGGCAGGCGCGCTGCGCCATGCCGTCCACCAGCACGGTGCAGGCGCCGCACTGGCCCATGCCGCAGCCAAAGCGGGTGCCCGTGAGGCCCAGTGGCTCGCGCAGCAGCCAGAGCAGGGGTTCGTCCTCCCAGCCGGGGGGCACCGGCTGGGCTTGTTGGTTCAGGGTGATGTGCATGCAAGCCTCCGTGGGTGTGACGGGGCCAGTGTGCAAAGGACGGGTCGGCGGGTCTTGAAGATTTGCGCCACACGCTGCCGGGCTGTTTCAGAGGGCAACGTGGTGGGTGGCGCCGAGAATAGTGGTCAAAATGGCCGTTTGCGCGCGTCCATCAAGCGCCGGAAGCTATTATTTTGGAAGCAATGCTTTCCACTGCGGTATTGTCTGCGCCCACCACAGCCGCAGGCGCATGGCCCATTCGGGGGTGTAGCCCGAGGTGGCAAACCGCACCTGGCCGTGCGGGTCGATCACCACCAGTGCGGGCACGGCGCGCACGCCCCAGCTGCGCGACAGCGTGCCTTGCGGGTCCACGGCGGTGGGCCACGCCATGCCGCGCTGGCGCTGCACTTGCGCCACCTCCTCCGCGTTGCCGGACTGCATGGCCACGCCCAGCACGGGCCGGTCGGTGGACAGGCTGGCGATGCTGGGTTCTTCCAGCTTGCAGATGGAACACCACTCGGCCCAGAAGTGCACCGCCACGGCCTGGCCGGGGTGCTGGGCGCGCCATGTGGCCAGGGTGGTGGGGAGTGGGGTGGCGGCCGAGCCAGCAGCACCAGCAGCACCATCAGCGCCAGCGCTGGGGGCCCTCACCAGCGCCACATCGGGTGCGGGGCCCTGGGGCAGGTCGCGCGTGCGCCAGGTGTCTACCGCCACGATGGCGACCCAGGCGAGCGTGAGGGTCGCCAGGTGCTGCCTCCAGCTTTTGCGCAAGGACTGCGCGGCACGGGTGGCAAGGGCCTTCAGCATGGCGGGGCTGTGGTGTTGCGAATCAGCGCAGAACTTCCAGCAGCCGGTCCAGCCCACCCTGGTTGATGGCCACCTTGGCCTGCGCGCGCACGGCGGGCTTGGCGTGGTAGGCCACCGACAGGCCGGCGGCGCCCATCATGGGCAAATCGTTGGCGCCGTCACCCACGGCAATCGCCTGCTGTGGCGAAATGCCCATGAGCGAAGCCACTTCCAGCAGCGTGCGGCGCTTTTCGGCGCCGTCGCAGATGTCGCCCCAGGCCTGGTCCACCATGCGGCCGGTGAGGTGGCCATCTTGCACTTCGAGCATGTTGGAGCGGGCGAAATCAATGCCCAGCCCGGCCTTCACGCGGTCGGCAAAAAAGGTGAAGCCGCCCGAAACCAGCAGCGTGGTCAGGCCCGCAGCCCTGGCGGCGGTGATCAGCTCCCTGGCACCGGGGTTGAAGCGCAGGCGCTCGGTGAACACCTGCTCCATGTGCGCCACCGACACGCCCTTGAGCAACGCCACGCGCTGGCGCAGGCTCTCTTTGTAGTCGGTGATCAGGCCCTGCATGGCGGCCTCGGTGATGGCGGCCACTTCGGCCTTGCGGCCGGCAGCGTCGGCGATTTCGTCCACGCACTCGATGTTGATGAGGGTGGAATCCATGTCGAATGCGATGAGCTTGTAGCTCGACAGGGACAGGGGCGGCTCGATGCCCTGGACAACAAGGCCGGGGGCGAATTCGGTGGCGTGGGTCATGGCGCAGGCGAAGGGGGTTTCAGATACAGCCCGCAATGGTAAAGCCCAGGCTGCTGATCCCCCCGCTGACTGCCGCGGTCAGGTAGCCCGCATGTGGGTTAGCCTTGGGCCATGCGCCACCCGGCCGGCTCGCCCTGGCCACCACGGATCACCGATGAAAACCATTGACGAGATGCTGCACCTTGAGTTGTTGACGGCCGAGCAGCACGGCGACATCAGCGCCTGGATTGCCCGGTCCACGACGCCGGATGAAATCCTGCAGATGCCCGCACCGCTGTGGCAGGCCGTGGAGCGCGCCAGCCAGGTGATGGGCATCAACGAGGATCTTCTGCGCCCGCCTGCCCTGGATGCCGGCGACAGCCACGGCTGATGCGACAGGTCTGCGCTGTGACCGAGGCCCTGGGGCCCACGCGGTCCGCAGGCCCGCGCTGCAAAGGTCAGCGTGCCGAAGGCAGTTTTTTGCCCTGCGCCGCGCGTGCTGCCGCAGCGGGGTCGGGCGTTGGCGCTTCGTTCATCTTGGTCAGGAACATCCGCAGAAAGAACACGGCCATGCCCAGCATGAAGGCGATGCCGCCAATGCTCATCAGGCCATAGTCGGTCGAAAAAAGATCGCTCAACAGCTTCATGGGGCCTCCTTTGGGAACATGGCCCCACTATCGCGCGATGGGCTCCATTGCCCCTTGCGCTGTGTCAACCGCTGCGCCGCACCAGCCTGCGTCACTGGGGCCGCGGCAGGTACAGCCGGTCAGACCAGGTGGCCAGCCACTCGGGCCTGAAGGCCACGAAGATGGCGGCCAGCATGCCGGTGACGAAGCCATCGCCCCAGGCCATCAGCCAGCGCGCCACCAGCGACAGTTCGCCGCCGATACCGGGCAGCTGGTGGCCGCTCCATTGCGACAGCACACCGGCTGCAAACACGCACACCACCGTGCCCAGAAACGCGCGGCCCAGCACATACACAAACGGCCGGGTGCCCGTGTAGCGCCGCACCAGCGCGCCCAGGCCCAGCGCCAGCGTGGCGGGCACCACCCCCAGCCACACGATGGCACTCAGCGCATCGGCCCATGCCATGGCGGGTGAGATGAGCCCCGCCGCCGCCCCCACGCCCATGAACACCGGCACCGCCAGCGGCCAGCCCAGCATCAGCACCACCAGGCAGGCGCCCGACCATTGCAGCTGCAGCGGCATGGCGTGCAGCGTGGGCAGGGCCCACAGCCAGGGCAGGAACACCAGCGTGGCCAATAGTGGCGTCCACAGTGCAGAGGGCGCGCCGTGCGTCTGGTGCGCCAGCGGCGGGCGCGCTGCCAGCATGCGCCACGGCCGCGCCGCCAGGGCGGCGACCAGGGCTATGAGGGCGAGCAGGGCTTCGAACCACATGGTTGAGTTGCTATTAATTGAATAGCTAAAAATGCTTATAAAACCTGCCCTGACGGCCTAAATCATTCCAAAATGGCTGCAGATCATGCCGCAGCAGCCACCGGCTGGCCCAGGCTGCGCAGCACATCGCGCACCAGCTGGGCGCGGTCCTTGGGCTCCTTGAGTTCGCGCTCGATGCGCAGCTTCTCGTTGCCCGCAAGCTTGATGTGCTTGTTCTTCTGGATCAGCTCGATGATGCGCATCGGGTCGATGGGCGGCTGGGGCTTGAAGGTGATGTTGATCACGCCCGGCGCCGCATCCACCTTCACTACGCCGTAGGGCTGGCTCAGCACGCGCAGGCGGTGCACGTCGATGAGGGTCTGCGCCTGCGCCGGCAGCTTGCCAAAGCGGTCCACGATCTCTTCGAGCAGGCCGTCGATCTGGTCGGGTGTCTTGGCGGTGGCCAGCTTTTTGTAGAACGACAGCCGCAGGTGCACGTCGCCGCAGTAGTCGTCGGGCAGCAGGGCGGGGGCGTGCAGGTTGATGTCGGTGGTCACGCTCAGTGGGCTCAGCAGGTCGGGCTCCTTGCCCGCCTTGAGCGCCTTGACGGCTTCGTTGAGCATCTCGTTGTACAGCTGGAAGCCCACCTCCAGCATGTTGCCGCTCTGGTTCTCACCCAGTACCTCGCCCGCGCCGCGGATCTCCAGGTCGTGCATGGCCAGGTAGAAGCCGCTGCCCAGTTCTTCCATCGCCTGGATGGCATCAAGCCGCTGCTGCGCCTGCTTGGTCAGCCCTTCGGTGTCGGGCACCATCAGGTAGGCATACGCCTGGTGGTGGCTACGGCCCACCCGTCCGCGCAGCTGGTGCAGCTGGGCCAGGCCGAACTTGTCGGCGCGGCTCATGATGATGGTGTTGGCGGTGGGCACGTCGATGCCGGTCTCGATGATGGTCGAGCACAGCAGGATGTTGTAGCGCTGGGCCACGAAGTCGCGCATCACGCGCTCCAGCTCACGCTCGGGCATCTGGCCGTGGGCCACGGCGATGCGCGCCTCGGGCAGTATCTCTTCGAGCTTCTGGCGGCGGTTTTCGATGGTCTCCACCTCGTTGTGCAAAAAGTAGCACTGCCCGCCGCGCTTCAATTCGCGCAGCACCGCCTCGCGGATCACGCCCGTGCCCTCGTTGCGCACAAAGGTCTTGATGGCCAGGCGCCGCTGCGGCGCGGTGGCGATGACCGACAGGTCGCGCAGGCCTTCGAGTGCCATGCCCAGCGTGCGCGGGATGGGTGTGGCCGTCAGCGTCAGCACGTCCACCTCGGCGCGCAGGGCCTTCATCTGCTCCTTGTGGCGCACGCCAAAGCGGTGCTCCTCGTCGATGATCAGGAGGCCCAGGTTGTGGAACTTGGTGGATTCGGAAAGCAGCTTGTGCGTGCCGACCACGATGTCCACCGTGCCGTCGCCAATGCCCTTGATGGCGGCGGTGATCTCCTTGCCCGAGCGAAAACGCGAGACCTCGGCAATCTTCACCGGCCATTTGCTGAAGCGGTCCACCAGCGTCTGGTAGTGCTGCTCGGCCAGCAGGGTCGTGGGCGCGAGGAAGGCCACCTGCTTGCCGCCTGTCACGGCCACGAAGGCGGCGCGCAGGGCGACCTCGGTCTTGCCAAAGCCCACGTCGCCGCAGACCAGCCGGTCCATCGGGCGGGGGCTGATCATGTCCTGGATCACCGCGTGGATAGCGGCGTTCTGGTCGGCGGTTTCTTCAAAGCCGAAGTCGTTGGCAAAGGTCTCGTAGTCCTGCGGGCTGTAGCGGAAGGCATGGCCCTCACGCGCCGCCCGGCGGGCATAGATGTTGAGCAGCTCGGCCGCGCTGTCGCGCACCTGCTCGGCTGCCTTGCGCTTGGCTTTTTCCCACTGGCCGCTGCCCAGCTTGTGCAGCGGCGCCTCGTCGGCGCTCACGCCGGTGTAGCGGCTGATCAGCTGCAGCTGGCTCACGGGCACATACAGCACGGCCTTGTCGGCGTACTCCAGGTGCAAAAACTCCTGCATGGCGGGCGTGCCGTCGGGGTTCTTGTTGCCCACGTCCATGTTGACGAGGCCCCGGTAGCGGCCAATGCCGTGCTGGCTGTGCACCACCGGGTCGCCCACGTTGAGTTCGGCCAGGTCCTTGATCAGCGCCTCGACATCACTCACCTGCTCCTGCTTCTTGCGGCGGCGCGTGGTGGGGCCGGCGGCAAACAGCTCGGTCTCGGTCACGAAGTCGATGCCGTCTTCGATCCAGCTGAAGCCCACAGTGAGGCCCGCGGTGGCGATGCCGACCTTTTCGGCCGTGTCGCCCTGGAACTCGGCCAGCGAATCAAACGCGGGCGGGTTGAGCTGCGAGGCGCGCAGAAAGTCGAGCAGGCTTTCGCGTCGGCCATCGCTTTCGGCCAGCAGCAGCACGCGGTGCTGCGTGTTGCGGATGTGCGCTTGCAGCCGCGCCAGCGGGTCTTCGGCACCGCGCACCACCGACAAATCGCCCAGCTTCTGGAAGTGCGGGTTGTCGTCCACATCCGCCACGCCAGGGCGCAGCGACAACTGTGCGTGGTGGTTGGCTCGGGTGTAGAACTGGTCAATGGACAGGAACAGCGCTTCGGGCGGCAGGGCGGGTCGCTCCGGATCGCCCTGCACCAGGCGGAAGCGGTCTTTGGTGTCTTGCCAGAAGCGCTGGAAGGCTGGTTCCAGATCGCCATGCAGCACCACCGTGGCTTCGGCGCCCAGGTAGTCGAACACGGTGGCGGTTTCGTCAAAGAACAGGGGCAGGTAGTACTCGATGCCCGCCGTGGCCACGCCCGCGCCCATGTCCTTGTAGATGCGGCTCTTGGTCGGGTCGCCCTCCAGCATCTCGCGCCAGCGGCTGCGGAATTTGGCGCGCGCCTCGTCGTCCATGGGGAACTCGCGCCCGGGCAGCAGGCGCACCTCGGGTACGGGGTACAGGCTGCGCTGGCTGTCGGGGTCGAACGTGCGAATGCTGTCGATCTCGTCGTCGAACAGGTCCACCCGGTACGGCACCAGCGAGCCCATGGGGAACAGGTCGATCAGCCCGCCGCGCACCGCGTATTCGCCGGGGCTCACCACCTGCGACACATGGCTGTAGCCCGCGAGCGTGAGCTGGGCCTTGAACTTCGCTTCGTCGAGCTTTTGCTTGACCTTGAAGTGAAAGGTGTAGCCTGCCAAAAATGAAGGCGGTGCCAGCCGGTAGAGCGCCGTGGTGGCCGGCACGATGACCACATCGGCCCCCGTGTCCTTGTCCTTCTGGCTGATGCGCCACAGGGTGGCCAGGCGCTCGCTGATCAGGTCCTGGTGCGGCGAGAACGTGTCGTACGGAAGCGTTTCCCAGTCGGGGAACAGCGCGCAGCGCAGGCCGGGCGCAAAAAACGCCATCTCGTCGATGAGGCGCTGCGCATCGGTCGCGTCGGCCGTGACGATGGCGGTGGTGCGGCCTGCAGCCTTGTCACGCTCGGCCAGGCGGGCCAGCAGCAGAGAATCGGCGCTGCCCACGGGGCGGGGCAGGGTGAAGCGTTTTCCGGGGGAGAGTTTGGGCAGTTCCATGCGGACGGTGGCGTCAGTGGGCCCGCCGCATCCCCCGGGGCGCAAGACGCGCACGGGCCGGATGGGGAGGGCAGCCGGAGATTCTAGAATGAGCGCTCCATGACTGCTCCCTTGCTGCAACCTGCCCCTGCGCCCCTGTCGGCCCAGGGCCGTTTCTGGGCCCTCGTGCCCTGTGCCGGTACGGGCTCGCGCGCGATTGCGGCGGGGCAGCCTGCAGCGCAGTGCACAGGTGGCTCTCATGCGGGCGTCACGTTGACGGCAGCCTTTGCGGCATCTGCCCCCGAATTGTCGGCAGCGTTGCCGCCCCCGTTGCCCAAGCAATACCACCCGGTCGCCGGTAGCCCGATGGTGCTGCACACGCTGGCGGCGTTTGCTGGCGTGGGTCGGCTGCTGGGCACGCTGGTGGCCGTGGCGCCCGGCGACCGGTTTCTGGACGCCTACCCCCACCCCGCCTGGTTTGCAGTGGAATGCGGTGGCGCAACCCGCGCCGACACCGTGCTGGGCGGCCTGCGTGCCCTGGCGGACCGCGGCGCTCAGCCCGACGACTGGGTGCTGGTGCACGATGCAGCGCGCTGCCTGGTGACCACCGCGCAGATCGACACCCTGATCGACCAGTGCGCTGGCGACACCGTGGGCGGGCTGCTGGCGCACAAGCTGGCCGACACCCTCAAGACATCGACCGACGGCCCCGGCGGCGTCCGCGTGTCTGCCACGGTAGACCGCAGCGACAAGTGGCTGGCACAGACGCCGCAGATGTTTCGCATCGGCCCGCTGATGGATGCGATTGCCAAGGTGGGATCCAACGTGACCGATGAAGCGGGCGCGATGGAGGCCATGGGCCTGCACCCGCGCCTTGTGCCCGGTGGCGCACAGAACTTCAAGGTGACCTACCCGGACGACTTTGCCCTGGCCTCGGCCGTGCTCGCGGCCCGGTCGCATGGCACCACCCTGGAGCGCTTTGGCGGCGAACGGGGCCACGCGGGCGATGCCATGGAGCGCAAGGCCCTTTTTTGACAGCCCGGTGCGCTTGCACCTGGCGCCCCTCCCACACACAACACGGCCGCACGGCGTGCCGCAATTGCTGAAGGCAACAACCCATGAATTTCAGGATCGGTGAAGGCTGGGACGTCCATGCGCTGGTGCCCGGGCGCAGGCTCGTCATCGGCGGGGTGGAGATTCCCCATTCGAGCGGGCTGCTCGGCCACTCGGATGCCGATGTACTGCTGCACGCCATCACCGACGCGCTGCTGGGCGCAGCCGGGCTGGGCGACATCGGGCGGCATTTTCCGGACACCGACGCCGCGTTTCGCGGCGCCGATTCGGCCGTGCTGCTGGCCGAGGCCGCGCGGCGCGTGCGGGCGGCGGGCTTTGAGATCGGCAACATCGACAGCACGGTGGTGGCCCAGGCGCCGCGCCTGGCCAGCCACATCCCGGCCATGTGCACGGTGATTGCCCGGGCCGTGGGCGTGACCGTGTCGCAGGTCAACGTGAAGGCCAAGACAGCCGAGCGGCTGGGGCCGGTGGGCCAGGGACTGGCCATGGAGGCGCGCGCCGCAGCGCTGATCTTTACCGCCTGACGTGCGCCGCGGGGCCCGGCACTGCGGCGTGCCAGGCCCGGTCAGGTCATGTCACGGCGTCGCTGGCGCGGCGCTGCGGCAGCTTGCGCTTGACCGAGGGGCGCATCAGCCGCTGCTTGGGGTCCTGCCCGTCGGCCAGCGACGTGGCGCGCTGCAGCTGCAGGTGCGCCACCAGCCCACCGGTGCTGGAGTTGGCCAGCGCAAAGATGCCGCCCATGCGCTGCACTGTCTTGTCCACGATCGACAGCCCCAGCCCCGCGCCTGCAGCGGCCGTGCGGGCCGAGTCCCCGCGGAAAAACGGCTTGGTCAGGTTGGACAGCTGCTCGGGCGGCACGCCGATGCCATGGTCGCGCAGCTTGATCAGCACCCAGTTCTCGCGCCCCTTGGCGGCAATGTCGACGTGGGCAATGCCCGTGGCCTCGGTCTTGCCGTAGCGCCGCGCGTTTTCCAGCAGGTTGGAGATGACCCGCGCCAGCTCGATCTCGTCGGCCAGCACATTGAGTTCTTCGGGCACCGACATGGTGATGAGCAGCTCGCGGTGGTCCTGCACGGCGTACACGCACGACGAGATCACGGCGTGCAGGTTGACGGGCGTGAGCGTGACATGGTCGGGCCGCGCGTAGTCGAGGAACTTGTCGATGGTGGCGTCGAGCTGCACGATGTCGGCCACCATGTGTTCGCGTGCCACCTCGTCGTTCACGCTCATCTCGGTTTCCAGCCGCAGGCGGGCCAGGGGCGTGCGCAGGTCATGCGAAATGCCGGCCAGCATCACGGCGCGGTCTTGCTCGAGCTTGGCGAGTTTTTGCGCCATGCGGTTAAAGCCGATGTTCACCTCGCGGATCTCGCTGGTGACGACTTCCTCATCGAGGTGGCTGGCCGCAAAGTCGCCGTCCTTGACGCGATTGGCCGCATACGACAGCTGCTTGAGCGGCCGGTTGATCAGCCGCGCAATGGCCGCCGCCCCTGCCAGCGACAGCGCGGCCGCCGTCACCAGCCAGATCAGCCAGGTACGGCCCCCCGCGGGGCTGAAGCGCGAGCGGTCCATCAGCAGCCAGTTGGGGTCGCCATTGATGTTGAAGCCCACCCACAGGCCGTTTTCGCCATTGACGCTCTGCGCCACGATGGTGTCGGGCCCCAGGCGCAGCGTGAGTTCGTCGGTGAGGCGGTTGCCCAGCGCGGTGTTGTCCAGCAGCTGAAAGCTGTCCTGGGGCTCGCGCGGAAGAATGCGCACGCCTTCCTGGTCGGCCATGGTCTTGATAAGGGACACCCGGGCGATGGCGTCCGAGTGGACCAGCGCGGCGCGGCTCAGGTTGACCAGCGATGCAATCTGCTGCGCGGTGTGCAGCGTACGGGGCTCAAACTCCAGCGCGCGCAGGGTCTGCAGCCACGCCAGAATGCTGCCGACCAGCAGCAGTGCCAGCAGAAAAAAGGTTCGCCAGAAAAGGTTCAGCCCGACCCGGGCGCGCTGCTCGCGCGCAGCGCGCAGTGATTCAAGCGGCGCGGGGCTGGTGACCTCGGAGCTGTCTGGCGCGTCGTCACCGGCCAGACCGCTGTCTGGCCGGGTGTTCGCAGCAGGTTTGGTCATCGAGCGGGGGCTCAGCTCGTGCCGTCCGGCACGAAGACATAGCCCACGCCCCACACCGTCTGGATGTAGCGGGGCGCTGCCGCATCGACCTCGACCAGCTTGCGCAGGCGCGACACCTGCACGTCCAGGCTGCGGTCAAAGGGCTCGAATTCGCGGCCGCGTGCCAGCAGGGCCAGCTTTTCGCGCGACAGGGGCTGGCGCGGGTGGCGCACCAGCGCCTTGAGCATGGCGAATTCGCCGGTGGTCAGGGGCAGCTCTTCGCCGTTGCGCTGAAGTGCGCGCGTGCCCAGGTCAAACGTGAACGGACCGAACGTGACGACCTCGTTCTCGCCCGACGGGGCGCCGGGCGCCTCTTGCGCGGGGCGGCGGCGCAACACGGCGTGGATGCGGGCCAGCAGTTCGCGCGGGTTGAAGGGCTTGCCCAGGTAGTCATCGGCACCCACTTCCAGGCCCACGATGCGGTCCACGTCCTCGCCCTTGGCGGTCAGCATGATGATGGGGGTGCGGTCGTTGGCGGCACGCAGGCGGCGGCAGATCGACAGCCCGTCTTCGCCCGGCATCATCAGGTCGAGCACGATGATGTCAACCGTCTCGCGCAGCAGCAGGCGGTTCAGGGCCTTGCCGTCTTCGGCGACCATCACTTCAAAGCCTTCCTGCGTCAGGTAGCGGCGCAGCAGGTCGCGAATTCGCGCATCGTCGTCGACTACCAGAACCTTGTCGGTGCGATTGGTTGTTGTGGCCATGGGTATCCTGAGTCCAATTTGTAACAGAGCCAATTCTGACCACTTGACGCCGGGAAGTTCGGCTTTTGCCGCCGGGTTTGACCAACTGTTACAAGTTTTGCCCCATCGCGCAGGATGTGAATGCCCGCTTTTTCGCGGGCGCGGCGCACTGCGGTTAAGGTGCGTTAGCGGGCCTGCCACGGGGCGTGGCCCTTATTGACCGAGGAGATCTTCTGTGAAGAAAAAATACTCAAAATTGATAGCATTCAGTGCAATCATGGCTTGCGCTGGCGGGGTATTTGCCCAGAATCCGCCGCCCTCCGAGGTGCGCAACGTGGTGCAGCTGTCGGCCTCCGGCACGGTGGAGGTGCAGCAGGATCTGCTGGTGCTGAACCTGAGCACCAGCAAGGAGGGCCCCGAGGCCGCAGGCGTGCAGAGCCAGCTGCGCCAGGCGCTTGACGCGGCACTGGCCGAGGCCAAGCGCAGCGCGCAGCTGGGCCAGCTCGATGTGCGCACAGGGCCCTTTGGCCTGTACCCGCGCTACGGCAAGGACGGCAAGATCAACGGCTGGCAGGGCCGGGCCGAGCTGGTGCTCGAAGGGCGGGACTTTTCGCGCATCACCGCCACCGCCGCCAAGATGTCCACCATGGCGATCAGCCAGGTCTCGTTCGGTCTGTCGCGCGAGGCCCGTGCCAAGGTCGAGGGTGAAGCCCAGACCCAGGCCATCGAGCAGTTCAAGGCGCGTGCAGCCGAGCTGGCCAAGGGCTTTGGCTTCAGCGGCTACAGCCTGCGCGAGGTGGCCGTCAACAGCAACGAGATGAACCCCGGCCCGCGTCCGCGGATGATGGCGGCGGAAGCGAAAACAAGTTCGATGGCTGCCGATGCGCCCATGCCGGTAGAGGCAGGCAAGGCGCAGGTGATCGTGAACGTGTCGGGATCGGTGCAGATGCGCTGACCGGGGGACGGGCTCGCGGGGGGCAGTGAACGCGTTTTTTGAGCCAAAACGGACCGTAGGGCGCGTATTTATTGCCTTATTTGCTATTTAGTTAATAGCAATTGGCGCTGGGCGCGTTTGACCGCTGCAAGGTCCCCAGAAAGGGCCAATCATGCGCCGAGCTGCCCCGAGGGCCCACGGGGCTCGCGGGCCCGGCCGAGGCCCCGGAATCCGGACCCGACCGCGCGCAGTGCCATTACTGCGCAGCCCAGCCGCCGTCCATGTTCCATGCCACGCCGCGCACGTTGTTGGCGGCGGGCGAGCAGAAGAACACGGCCAGCTCGCCGAGCTCGGCGGGTGTGGTGAACTGCATTGACGGTTCTTTCTCGCCCAGCAACAGCTTCTTGGCGTCCTCGTTCGACAGGCCCAGCTCGGCGGCCTTGGCATCCACCTGCTTTTGCACCAGCGGCGTGAGCACCCAGCCGGGGCAAATCGCGTTGCAGGTGACGCCCGTGGTGGCGGTTTCCAGGGCCGTCACCTTGGTCAGCCCCACCAGTCCGTGCTTGGCGGCCACGTACGCCGATTTCTGGGCCGAGGCGACCAGGCCGTGCACCGACGCCACGTTGATGATGCGGCCCCAGTTGGCAGCCTTCATGGCGGGCAGGGCCAGGCGCGAGGTGTGGAACGCGCTGGTGAGGTTGATGGCGATCACGGCGTCCCAGCGGTCCACCGGGAAATCCTCGACTGTGGCGACATGCTGGATACCGGCGTTGTTCACCAGGATGTCCACGCGGCCAAACTGCGCCGCGCTGTACTTCATCATGTCCTCGATGTCCGCAGCGCGGCTCATGTCGGCCCCGTGGTAGGCCACCTGGACACCCGCGGCCTGGCCGGCGGCCAGCACCTCGGCCCGCGGGCCCTCCACATCGCCGAAGCCGTTGAGGATGATGTTGGCGCCCTGGCTCGCGAGCGATTTGGCGATCCCCAGGCCAATGCCGCTGGTGGATCCGGTGACGAGGGCAGTTTTGCCTTTCAGCATGAGAGTTTCTCCGAATGAATTAGGATGCGTCGCAAAGGAAGGTCGGCATCAACACACGCTCTGCGGCTCGTCGGATGAGCCGCTGCAGCCACGCGGCGCGGCCAGGGCAAGCGGGCCGTACCGGGGTTTCGAAGCAGGTGCCTCACCCGCCACGGCCCCGTTGCAAAAGCGGCCCGGGCCTGCAGACCTTCCACCGCATTATCAAGCGCTGCTCCCGGATCTCGCCTCCATGAATGAACCTACGCTGAACTACGTACTGTGCCCCGGCAATGCCGCAGCGCCCGTGCAACCGGGCCGCGCGCCTGCGCCCGAGGGGCTGCACCGCATGGCCTACTGGGAGTGGAACGCCACGGGCAATCCCGCCCATCCGCATGTGGTGGTTTGCGTGCATGGGCTGTCGCGGCAGGGACGCGATTTCGACACGCTGGCGCGGGCGCTGAGCACGCGCATGCGCGTGATCTGCCCCGATGTGGTGGGCCGCGGCCAGAGCGACTGGCTGGCCGACCCTGCGGGCTACCAGATCCCGCAATATGCGGCCGACATGCTGGCGTTGCTGGCGCAGCTGCACCACACCACGCCGCTACAGACCCTGGACTGGGTGGGCACCAGCATGGGCGGGCTGATCGGCATGGCGGTGGCGGGGCAGGCGGGCCTTCCGCTGCCCGTGCCGGTGCGCCGCATGGTGCTCAACGATGTGGGCCCGGTTATCCAGTGGGAGGCGCTGCAGCGCATTGGCCTGTACCTGGGCCAGAGCGTGCAGTTTGCGTCGCTGCAGCAGGCGGCAGATGCCATGTGGGCCATCTCTACCAGTTTTGGCCCGCACACGCCGCAGCAGTGGCTGGAACTGTCGCGCGCCATGGTGCGCGAGCTGCCCGCGGGCGGCGGCTTCACGCTGCATTACGACCCTGCCATCGCCGTGCCGTTCAGGGGGCTCACGCAGGATGCTGCCGCGGCTGGCGAGGCCACGCTGTGGCAGCTGTACGACCACATTGCCGCGCGCACGCTGTTGCTGCGCGGCGCGCAGTCGGATCTGCTTTCGCGCCAGACCGCACAGGCCATGACAGCCCGCGGGCCGCGGGCCACGCTGGTCGAGTTTGAAGGTGTGGGCCATGCGCCCACGCTGGTCGCCCCGGACCAGGTGCAGGCAGTCGCTGATTTTCTGCTGGCCGAGGAAGGTGTCGCTGCCGCATGAAGACCAATCCCCCCGCACAGGCCACGCTGTCGGTGGCTGGCGACGCGCTCCCGCAACTGATTGCGGCCACGTCGCAGTCCCTGCCTGAACAGGCCAACGCCCTGGCGCGTGCGCGCGCCTTTGCCGAGCCGCTGCTGGTCGGCGAGATGCTGGACTCTGGCGAAAACACGCTGGCGCATGCTGATGCCGTAGCCGCCATCCTGCGGGGCATTGGCGGGTCTGAAGCCATGCAGGCAGCCAGCTACCTGGTGCATGCCTGCGTGCACCTGAACAAGCCCGAAGAGGTCATTGCCAAGGCTTTTGGCGAAAACTTTGCCGCGCTGGCAGTCGAGACCACCAAGCTCATGCGCGTGCAGCTCCAGGCGCGCGATGCCCAGCAGGTGGACGACGCCGCCGTGCAGACCGAAAACGTGCGCAAGATGCTGCTGGCGTTCTCGCGCGATTTGCGCGTGGTGATGCTGCGGCTGGCGTCGCGCCTGCAGACCCTGCGCTTTCATGCGGCCAGCAAACGGCCGGTGTCGCCCAACCTGGCGCGCGAGTCGCTGCAGGTGTTTGCGCCCTTGGCCAACCGCCTGGGCATCTGGCAGATGAAGTGGGAGCTGGAGGACCTGTCGTTCCGCTTTCTGGAGCCCGACACCTACAAGGAGGTGGCCCGCCTGCTCGACGAAAAGCGTGGCGAGCGCGAGGTCTACATGGAGCAGCTGCGCGGGCGGCTGGAGAGCGAACTGCGCGGGCGCAGCATCAGTGCCACCGTGCAGGGCCGGCCCAAGCACATCTACAGCATCGTCAAGAAGATGCGCGGCAAGTCGCTCAACTTCGACCAGGTGTTCGACATCCGCGCGCTGCGCGTGGTGGTGCCTTCGGTGAAGGACTGCTATGCCGCGCTGAGCTGGGTGCACGAGCAGTTCAAACCCATCGTCGAGGAGTTTGACGACTACATCGCCAAGCCCAAGCCCAACGGCTACCAGTCGCTGCACACCATCGTGCGCGACGACCAGGGCAAGCCCATCGAGATCCAGATCCGCACGCAGGCCATGCACGAGCACGCCGAGCATGGGGTGGCGGCACACTGGGCCTACAAGGAGGCCGGCAGCAAGGGCTATGCGGGCGTGTCCGCCACGGGTGAGTACGACGCCAAGATTGCCGTGCTGCGCCAGCTGCTCGCGTGGGAACGCGATCTTTCGGGCGCCGTGCCCAACCGCGGCCTGTTTGAAGACCGCATCTACGTGCTGACACCCGACGCCGCCGTGGTCGAGCTGCCCCAGGGCGCGACCCCTGTGGACTTTGCCTACACGGTGCACACCAGCGTGGGCCACCGCTGCCGCGGCGCGCGGGTCGACGGTGCCATGGTGCCGCTGAACACCCCGCTGCAAAACGGGCAGACCGTGGAGATAACCACCGTCAAGGAAGGCCGCCCGTCGCGCGACTGGCTCAATGCCGAGCTGGGCTACCTCACCAGCAACCGTGCCAAGGCCAAGGTGCGCGCCTGGTTCAACGCCCAGGCCACGCACGAGACGGTGGCGCGCGGGCGAGAGGCCGTTGAAAAGCTGCTCCAGCGCGAGGGAAAAACGGCCATCAAGCTGGACGATCTGGCGGTGCAACTGGGCTTCAAGTCGGCCGACGGCCTGTTTGAGGTGGTGGGCAAGGACGAGTTCTCGCTGCGCAACATCGAGACGGTGCTGCGCCCGCCAGAGCCCGTCATGCAGCCCGACGACTACCTGCTGCTCAAGAAGACGCGCACCAACGACAACGGGCCCAAGGGCGGCGTGCTGGTGGTGGGCATTGACTCGCTGATGACGCAGCTGGCCAAGTGCTGCAAGCCCGCGCCGCCCGATGACATCCGCGGCTTCATCACCCGCGGCAAGGGCGTCAGCGTGCACCGCGCCGACTGCAGCAATTTCCGCGAGATGGCCGCCCGAAGCATCGAACGCGTCATCGACGTCGAATGGGGCGCGCCCAAGCGTGCCGCCGCTGCAGCCGTGTACCCCGTTGATGTGGCCGTGGAGGCCGCTGACCGGCAGGGCCTGTTGCGTGACATCTCCGAGGTGTTTGCGCGGGAGAAGACCAATGTGATCGGCGTGCAGACACAGTCGGTCAAGGGCACGGCCTGGATGACGTTCACCGTCGAAGTCGCGGACTCAGGGCGGCTGAACAAGGTGCTGTCGATCGTCGCAGGCGTGCAGGGCGTGCGCTCGGCGCGCCGCCGCTGACGGCAGGCCGTGCGTCGCCTCGTGCAGGCATGCGGATGGAGGGCGAGATTGCGGGCCACTTTCCGGAGGGCGCCATTTTTATGGCTATAATCGTGGTCTAAACAACGACAGGCGCGTAGCTCAGCTGGTTAGAGCACCACCTTGACATGGTGGGGGTCGTTGG